>Ga0233403_10000171_pt1 | contig 29233 bp, 31 predicted proteins | sample Na_oxic_1_MG_FD_179866 | JGI IMG/M metagenome (GOLD analysis project Ga0233403, IMG submission 179866) | Seawater microbial communities from Saanich Inlet, British Columbia, Canada - Na_oxic_1_MG | ecosystem: Environmental > Aquatic > Marine > Inlet | place: Canada: British Columbia | collected...
AAGCCATCTGCGCGTGGGTTGAGTATGGCAGTCACTGTTAATGGGGTTTCAACAAATTCCCGTTTACGCAGTCGCGTGCGCGTCACCCGTGCGGTTATCGTTTCACCCGGTTTGACACCTAATTCTTCGGCTGCGGGATAGCTTAAAACACATTCTCCAGCTTGGGGTATGATGCCGCCATTTTTGAGGATCAAGGGATCGCCTTCGCCTGTCGGGATGAGATCAAGAGCTTGGCCTCGTGTTGTACCGGATTTCATGATACGGACAATGGAAGAACCGCGCAGGATAGTGGGTGTGATAAAGGCTACATCGTCACGGGCGGCAATGGTTTCAAACCATTCTGGTGCCAGTTGTAAAGTGCGTGAGGGTTTGATTTCTTGATTGACGGGATCTTCAACTAAACGTTCGCGCATGGTTTCAACCGTACCATATTTCAAACCTAACAAAATCAGTAAGGGTGCCAAGACAGCTGCGATGGCTAATACCATACAGAGGGTTAAAATCCATTCATGGCGTAAATCTAATAGGGCTAAACCGGCGACTAAGCCCCGAGGTGGTTTTTTAGGTTCTGGAATCGTGTGAGTCATTGTGTTTTACCATTAGAGTGAGGTCAAAATTGATAGAACGCTGATTGAACTGATTGTCATGATTTCCGCTGATTTTTAAACCCTAATTACAGGGATTGTATATGAAGGGATTGGATCATAGTCTTACCCAGTTTAAATCCTTTTTTATATACAATCCTTGTCGTTATGCTTTTAAATCAGTTCAATCAGCGTTCTATCCTTTCAAAATTTCAAAATGAGTTTTTACCACTATCAATAATCAAGTCCAACAACTTATGAACATCTGTTGATGGATTACCCCCAGATTCTCCTTCTTCTTCGCGTCTTTGATAACTTTGTTTAGCACGTTTTTTCGCGATGTCGTAATGATCACGTATAAACTCGTAATTAAATGTGGCAGACACTTCATGATCATAACCCGGCATCAGTTTTTCAAGAAGACGTTGTAAATCATGTCGGTGAATGGGGGCATCGTAATTACGAATGTGTAATAATCCCCAAAGCTCAAAGCAGGGATTAGCGATACTCAGTTTAACCCCATTGCTACGTGCCATATCTTTCGCTTGAGGAATATTCGGGTGTTCATCCACATCAAATAATCCCCACACTTGAAAATGTTCATCAAAACTGTTTTGACTACGTCGCGCTTCTCGCTCCAATTCCTTTTTGAATTTCACCGCTTTTTTAACCAATGTGACAGGTACGCCGCCTTTGGGAACCACTTTTATCTCAACAAGCGGGTTATTATGATCTTGAGTAAAATCATTCAAATACTTGGGTTCCGTTTTCTCGCCCTCGCACACCACAACGATCTTGAATTTTGGTTCGCGTTGCGATTTACGCCTTTCGAGTGATGGTGTTTTGGGTAATTTGCGCCGCGCCATTTTTTAATCCTGTGCAAATAAAACGTCTAAACTGCCTAAAAAAGGAATCCCACCAAAATGCCCTTGCAAATAACCTTTTTCAAAGTTGTCGGTATGGCGTGTACGAATATCGGTTAGGGGATAAAGATGTGTGGCACCTTGTTTGTTTTTTTCGGTTAACCAAATTTGATCGCGTCTCAGTACGGCCCCATCTAGCAGGTTAGTGTCATGGGTGGTGAAAATCAATTGTGCATTGCCTTTGTTAGAGGTTGGGGAATTTAATAATTTCAGCAATTGGAGTGATAATAATGAGTGCATACTGGTATCCAGTTCATCAATCAAAATCACTTTGCCGCTTTCTAGGGCATCAAAAAGGGGGCCAAGTAAGGTGAGAAGTTGTAAAGTGCCACGACTTTCATCACCTAGCTTTAGGAAAATCTCTTTCCCGCCAAGGCTTTGATGGCGAAAACGTAGCCTGTCATTGAGGTTCGCATTTTTAAATTCACTGTTTTCTTCAAGGGCGGTTCGGATATTTTCAAGAATTGATTTATCTGTCACGCTACCCTTTTCAACTTGTGCTTCAATAATGCCGGTATCCGCGCCTTTGAGAAACTCAATAATCGGTGTCTTTATCATGCCATTGTCGAGATAACGCGCTTCAACGTGTTCAAAACCATGCTCTGCATTGAGGCGAAAGTCATATTTTTCTTCAAAATAGCGGTATATTTTAGACAATTGTTGGTGATTATTCTGGGCCGCTGCGGATAAAAATAGACTGTTATCACGGGTTAAGGCTTCAATGGTTTTATTTTTACCTTTTAAAAATTTGCCAAAATAGAAGGTGGGTTCTTCATGAGATTGGCGGTGGAACCAGACTTGACGATGTTTAGCGGGATAGGCATACAACCATTCTTCTTGCACTTTGTTATCATCTATTATAAAACCATAATGGTAGCGAATAGTGTCAATTAGCACATCACAGTCAAAATGTGAGGGTTGGTTTCGCATTTCTGGATCAAGTTGAAAAGGGGTGCGGGTAATGCCACCTGTCGCTGATCCATTGGCGTGTGATTTCAAAACCATACGCCGCATAAAGGCGAAAGCTTGTAGAATATTTGATTTACCGGAAGCATTGGCGCCATAAATACCAATCGTTGGTAGTATTTTAGAATCTAATGGCTTAACGGCAATCAAATGCTGTTGTTGTTCTTTGAGAGAAGATGCCGTTAATAATAATGCTTGATAATCACGAATGGAACGGTAGTTGGAAACTCCGAAACGTAATAACATAATGGTAAACTACAAGGATTATAAGAAAGGATTTAAACTCTATAACTACAGGGATTGTATATGAAGGGATTGGATCATAGTCTTACCCAGTTTAAATCCTTTTTTATATACAATCCTTGTAGTTATGGTTTTTGTTATTCATTGATATCGTTCTGAAGTGGAGCGAATCAAGTTTTTAGACACATCTTCGACTTTAAAGGTGTAAATCACGTCGGCCAGTGGCAGGACTAAATCTTTGTGATGTGTCACCATGATGATCGTTGTGCCGGTATCTTTTGCGAGTGCATAAAAATCTTGAACTATGGCTTTGGCACGTTCTTCATCAACTGCTGCTGTGGGTTCGTCGGCTAGGATGATTTGCGGATGATGGCTGAGGGCGCGCAGTACGGCAACTCTTTGTCTTTGCCCGCCTGAAAGAAATTGCGGTTTTTTAGTCAGCAGGCTGTCTATGTCAAGACGTTTGGCTAAGTCTTTTATATATGTATTGTCGTGTAAACCATTGAGTTTTAAGGGTAATTGAATATTTTGCCAAACGGTTAAAAAGGGGAGTAATCCGCCTGTTTGTAGTACATAACCTAGTTTTTCTCTACGCACGTCGGCTAATGTTTGCTCGTCATCCTTTTCCCAAAGGTTAGCAATATCTGAGGTTTCGACTGTCGCTTCTTTGGAAAAACGGTATTGAAATTGTTGGCAGCGAGTTGGACGAGAAACGAGGGCTAACATATCTAGTAAGGTGCTTTTGCCACAACCACTATTTCCTACGATGGCTACAAATTGCCCTTTTTGCAAGCGGATTTCTGGTATCTGCAATTCAAAGGCGATGCCGCCTTGTTCACGGTGTTTGACGACTTGTTGTAAGGCTAGGATAGGGGGTGAATCGGTTGCTTTTTGGGTTTCTGAGATGCTGGTTTCCATAATCATGCCTTTGTTGTTGAAAATATAGCGTTTCCTGATTGAATAAAGTACACCTATGTCAGGTAGGTATGCAAAGGGCGCATTCCCAAAAAACATTATCAATCTGCAACGACGCAAAATAAATTTGGAACGAAAAACGCAAGCAAAATAAATTTTGCACTCCAAGTCTTCGCAAAATAAATTTTGCACTCCAAGTCTTCGCACCTTTTCGATTTATCTTGATGACCCTTTTTTTAGAAATGTCTAGTGATCAACAGAATTTCACGCAAATGTTTTTGCGCGCAAAAACAGGGGCAAAAAAACGTGATAGAACGCTGATTGTCATGATTGTCATGATTTACACTGATTAATATTGATCTGTTCGACATCAATCTGATCACGACACTTTTTTTAGAAATGCGCCCGAGACGCGAATCTGATTTGCTACGCATCGCGTCTCTACGAGTTTATCATAATAAAAATTGATAAAACAGATTCAGTAAAACAGATAACAAAATCACTGAAAAACTAATGACAATAATAGGATCTATTATCGTTATTACGGTTAAGTGCCATTGTTCTTTTAGAAATGGCCCTTTTTGTTTTGGAAAATTTAAGAAAATACTGCCTGTTATCATTAACAGGGTGTATCCTATTACAAAGTTCAAAAATTGTTCTTGAACGTAAATTGTGATCTCTTTTAGCCAGTATAACACTAATAATTCAGTGGCAATCATAAAAAAGAGGGTTAATAAAAAATATTGATTGATAAACAACTTGAAAAAAAGTTGTTGGCATCTCATTTCTTTTAGCAGTCTGCTGAGAAAGAAACGGATAATGAGGAAACTCGATATCAATGTAAAAACAATTGCGAGTAGTCCATAGCCACGCCACAAATGGGGTAAAGATGGGGCCAATAATAACATTAGTAACACTGTGCTAATGAATAAGGCGAGTGAGACTGCGATTTGTGCTTTGGTTTCACGGGCAGTGGCTAATTGTTGATTAACTTGTTCTATGTGACTGATGAGCCAATTGTGACACCACATTAACAAGATAGGGATAAAAATTGCATAAACCATGAGTTCTATTTTCACATCTCCCTCTCAGTCTTTTTCAGGTGTGATCTGATTTCTATTTCGGTTGGTTTTCGATCTACCACGACGCGGTTTTTTATGGCCTCGTTTCATGAAGAGATCAATGACTTCAATGAGGATAATTAAGACAATCCCGACTAAGGCGGCTAGGAAATACCACGGAATACCACGAAACAGTGATAGATAACCTGTTTCTCTGACTTCACAGGAAATACTCATGTTGTCAACGGCAACCACGCGACATTCAAATGTCGCCTTCTCTGTTTCAATGCCTTCAAATTGAAAGTAGAAGTCGAAGCGATTGTTATCTAAAAATTCAAAGGCAAAGCTTAAGTCTTCCCCAAATGTTTGTTGCAAAAACGCCCTTGAGATCAGGTAGCTGTGAGGCGTGGTACTTTGAATTTCAACTAAGTCAACGTCTGATTGATAGTTATCGTATTTAAAGGTGGCTCGTTTGACTGGGTTTTGGGAATGAGGGAGCAGTCTGATTGATTCCAGTAAATAGTCTTGATCTGAAACGATGCCTGTGAGTGAATACGCGGGGGTGTCGCGCGGTGTTTTTAATTTCTCAACTTCCAATATAATAATTGGGTCGCTGGGAATGGCTTCTTTGAGTTCATAATAGGAAATTAATAAGGCTACGAAAATCCCTAAAAATTCTAAGCTGCCTTTTAAATAGTTGCTCATAGGCTCAGTTATCAGTTATCAGTTATCAGTTATCAGTTTCAGGCAAAAGTTTCGCTTCGCTAAACTTTTGCCTGAAAATCAGTTCCACGCAAAAGTTTTTGCGCGCAAAAACTTTTGCGTGGAAATCAGTTATCAGTTGTCGGAAGTGTTCTCAACGATTTTAAAATGGAACAATTGAGTCTTTTTGCACTAAATCTGGGCCTACCTTGGCATGTCATGGCGATCTGTTGCTATTGGCGAGGGCAGACTCTGTTAGCCTTTCTTGTTTAAGTCGTTAAGCCTCCGAGCGCATCATTTTGTATCAAAATAGTGGATGGATTTTGATAGGAATGGATGAGGTTATGGATGAGATTATGGGTATTAAAAATGAATACGTTAGTATTCTTAAATTCAAAAAAGTGTGATAGTCTAATCACTTATCTGATTGTTTGTCAAAAACAATTTTTCAAGATAAGTGCTATGGGGGCGAGATTAAAAGCGTACTATGGGATATTATATACTGCACGCGGGCACAATTTAAACTTTTATGTCGGGTGGCAAAGTCTTTTTTTTTGCCCACCTGTCTCATTTGAAAAGTTTTTCATGCAAAAGTATAGCGAAGCGAAACTTTTGCATGAAAGTTTGTTCCCGCGCTGAGTATACATTGATAACTACTCTATTTTTTAGAGGCTATCTGATAACTGATAACTGATAACTGATAACTGATAACTGATATGTCTGAACGTCATTTTACCGACACACCTTTAACCATTGCGGGTAAAGATTATACTTCACGTTTGCTTGTGGGAACAGGCAAATATCGAGATTTGGAAGAAACTCGTCTTGCGATTGAAGCCAGTGGCGCAGAAATTGTGACAGTGGCTATTCGACGGACTAATATTGGTCAGGATCCTGAACAACCTAATTTATTGGATGTGATATCGAAAGAGAAATATACCCTTTTACCTAACACCGCAGGATGCTATACGGCAGCAGATGCGGTGCGTACTTGTCGCTTGGCACGAGAACTGCTTGATGGGCATACTTTGGTCAAATTAGAAGTCTTAGGCGATGAAAAAACCCTGTTTCCTGATATGACTGCTACTGCGGCTGCCGCTGAAATCTTAATTAAAGATGGGTTTCAAGTGATGGTGTACTCTAACGATGATCCTATTATGGCAAAACGCTTTGAAGAACTAGGCTGTGTTGCGGTGATGCCACTGGCTGCGCCGATTGGTTCAGGGTTTGGGATTCGTAATCCATTTAATATTGTGAATATTGTCGAAAACGCGCATGTCCCTATTTTAGTCGATGCGGGTGTCGGTACGGCCTCGGATGCTGCAATCGCCATGGAACTTGGCTGTGATGGTGTTTTGATGAATACCGCAATTGCCGCTGCAAAACAGCCTTTGTTGATGGCGCAAGCCATGAGAAAAGGGATTGAAGCGGGGCGCGAGGCGTTTCTGGCAGGGCGTATGCCACGTAAACGTTATGGTAGTGCCTCATCACCATTAGAAGGCATGTTTTTTTAACTTTTGAACTGTTGTTGTATAAAGGCGTTATGGATAGCAATTGGCATCTGCAAAGCAGTATTTATATGCTCAATCAGTTTTGTGCTGATACAGAAACATTTTCTAAAAGGGCATTGGCTCGCTTGAGATTGAAAGGAATCGCTTTGCAGGTGAACCAACAAGAATTGACGCTAGTCATCAATGCCGATCAAGACTACCAAATGCTCAGGAGGTACTTGACTCCTTCGCAAAGACTGTATCAATTGTTAGGATTACATTTTAAAAAAGTGCATATTGTCTATGGCTTGCTAAATGAATCCATCCCAAAAAGCGTCCATTTAGAAACCATTTCGCTGAACTCTTCAACTCATTCAAGTGATTTGCGCGATTCTAACAGCTTAGGGGCAAGACTGCGTCGGGCCATCAATATCGCGTTACAAGGCCATATTGGCGTACTATGGTTACACAATGAGAATGATATTGAACATTTAGAGGCACTTTGGAAACGGGGTAGAGTTGCCGAATTATTTCAAAAGCATGAAATCATGTATTGTTATGATGCCAGCGAAAATTCAGTTAAGCTAGGAAAACTTCATTGCCTTGAAGAAAGTGATAGAATTGTTATTACAATTAATTGATTAGTCATTATATAAATGTCGGGTGGGCTTCGATTGTTGCCCACCGATCATGCCCACCAATCATCCTCACCCATTATACCCAGCGTTCATTCTATTACTGATCTATAATGGTGGGCAAGCGTTTGGTGAAATTGTAGAGACGCGATGCTTCGCGTCTCTACAGTTCAATGCAGACAGCGATCCCACCCAACATTAATATATAATAATTGATGTGACAATTGAAATGAGACGACCCATCCGTAGTTTTGTTCGGCGTGCAGGGCGCATTACTTTGGCCCAAGAACGCGCGCTTTCAACATTATGGCCTCGTTACGGTGTTGACAGTGTATTAGATTTAGAGGCCTTATTTGGTAGGCAAGCAGAAAAACATTTAGAAATCGGTTTTGGAAGAGGAGAGGCATTGGTGACTATGGCTTCAAACCATCCAGAGCATGATTATTTGGGCATTGATGTCCATCGTCCGGGCATCGGCCATTTGTTGATGGAGATAGAGGCCGCTCAATTAACGAATGTTCGGGTGATGTGTGCCGACGCGGTAGAGGTATTACAAGACTGTCTACCTTCACAGAGTTTAGATGCCGTTTACGTGTTTTTTCCCGATCCGTGGCATAAAAAGCGTCATCACAAACGGCGATTAATACAACCCGATTTTCTCAAATTGTTAGCTAATAGAATGAAATCAGGCAGTTATCTACATCTCGCCACCGATTGGCAAGAGTATGCCGAATATCAATTACAAGTGTTAGAAGCGGCTCCTGAGTTTATTAATTGCACAGGCGGTTTTGCGGAGCGATCAGCGGAACGTCCATTGACTAAATTTGAACAACGCGGACTACGTTTAGGACATCGTGTCTGGGATTTGCTTTACCGACACCAATGAAAGCGTTTTGTGGCCAGAGGCCCTAGATTGACGCATGAACAAATGAACGTAAAATGATTAATGAACAAATAAACGCCTGAACTTGATTGACGACAGCGCCACTAGGATCATAAAATGCGCGTTTTATACTTAGCGCGGTAACACACTTTCAGGCAAAAGTTGAGCGAAGCTATACTTATTGCCTGAAAAACTTTTTAATGAAGAGGGTGGGCTTTAAAAACACGTTACCAAACCCCTACATTAATTTAAATTAAATGGTGAGCTTTAAAAACACGTTACCCACCATTTCACGCGCTACGTTGCGCTTCGCTATACTTCGCTGCGTGAAATACATAAAAGTTGTGTTATGATCGCGTGCAGTATAATAAAGAGGGATTGATGTCAATTCATTAAATGATCATTGCATTCCACATAAACTGGGTTTATCTTTTTCATTTTTCATTTGTTCATTCTTTAAACTATGAGTCCATTTTTTACGATCCACCCTGAAAATCCGCAAAAACGGCTGATCACACAAGCGGTTGCAATCATACGTGCCGGTGGCATTATTATTTATCCTACCGATTCATGTTACGCTTTTGGTTGCCAGATCGGCGATAAAGCCGCAATGGAACGAATGAGTCACATTCGTCAAACGGACAAAAACCATAATTTTACCTTGGTATGCCGCGATCTATCGGAAATTGGTACCTATGCTAAAGTTGAAAATGCCACGTTTCGTTTGATGAAATCCATAACCCCCGGCCCTTATACGTTTATACTCAAAGCCACCCATGAAGTCCCGCGCCGTTTGCAAAATCCTAAACGTAAAACCATTGGTTTACGTGTGCCAGATAATGCTATTGCACAAGCCATTTTAGAAATCTTAGGGGAACCAATTATGAGTTCCACTTTGATCATGCCAGGTAAAGACATACCGGAAACCGAGCCTGATAGAATAAAAGAATTATTGGAAAAACAAGTCGATTTGATCCTAGATGGTGGACATTGTGGGTTTGAACCCACCACCATCGTTGATATGATGAGTGAACCACCAGAAATTCTAAGACACGGTAAAGGGCCGGTCGATGTATTTAAAACAGATTAACAGTATTAGCAATGGGTTGCAAAATGGCAGTATAGACTGATTTAGCCATTACCTATTCCATTCCACTGGCTTTTCATTCTAAACTCTTGACATCAGAAAAATCTAACGCGGATGCGAGTGGCTTATTTCGCCGAGGCTATGCTTTTCAAGCAATAATCAGTAGATCGAAAATAAGCCTTAAAACCCAATTTTCAAACCAAATTTATTTTGCGGCCCTCTTTTCAAACCAAATTTATTTTGCGGCCCTCTTGCGGTACTTTCGCTTATTTTTTTCGAGTCAAAGTAATTCGTAAGTTATTGATTTTATGTTATGACGATTCTAAAAATTATTTAAATCTGTTTCTTTATTGTAGTCTTGATACAAGTATATTAATATTATTGTAATAATTATTATATACTTTGATAATGCTTTGAATTAGATATAAAAAATATAACTTATTGAATATTAAGCTATTTAAATTAACAAGGCACTCAAAAATAAGCGAAAGGACATCTCTTTTCGTTCCAAATTTATTTTGCTTTTATTTAGTTTTCGATCTACTGATAATAGTTTTCCAAACCGTTTTTATATTAAAATAAAATATCAAGTGGGCAACAAAATACGTCCCACCCTACTTATGAGCGGTGGGCAACATTGCCCACACGACAATTGATAACTGATTTCCACGCAAAAGTTTTTGCGCGCAAAAACTTGCAGCAAAGAACTGATAACTGATAACTGATAACTGATGGCTGAATTAACGCTTTTACAACAAATCAGCATATGGGCCTTACCCATCTTATTTGCTATTACCGCACATGAAGCGGCTCATGGTTGGGTTGCCTTTAAACTGGGTGATAGCACGGCCTATCGCGCAGGGCGTGTCACATTGAACCCGATAAAACACATCGATCTGATAGGCACCATCATTTTGCCCTTACTGATGGTCGTCATCAGTGGCTTTGTATTTGGCTGGGCTAAACCTGTACCCGTCAATTTTCATAAACTGAGACAACCTCGCCGCGATATGGCATTAGTGGCGTTAGCTGGGCCAGGTTCTAACTTGCTGATGGCCATCTTTTGGGTTATTGTGGCCAAATTGGGTTTTTTTCTCACTGGCCAGTTTGAGCAGGCGATTTTTTTAGTTTATATGGGCCGTGCTGGTATCTTAATCAATCTCATTTTGATGGTACTGAATTTATTACCCATATTACCCCTAGACGGTGGACGAGTACTGCACAGTGCTTTACCGCGTGAGTTAGCGATCTCGTTTGGACGGCTTGAACCCTTTGGTTTGATTATTCTAGTCATTTTGCTAGTCACCGGCATTTTGGAAAAATTTTTATTTCCCCTAGTCATCTTCATGTACCAACAATTTTTTTCGCTGGTGGGCTTATGAAAATGAAAAATGTTGCTTAATTGTAGGGGCAATCCCTTGCAGTTGCCCCTTTATTAAAATACCGAAACTGATTTATTATTAAATTTAAATTAGCAAATACTTGAGGAGACAAATTTGAATTCATCTACGTGTGTCTTATCCGGGATGCGCCCGACAGGTAAATTGCACTTAGGCCATTTACATGGTGTGCTGAAAAACTGGGTCAATTTGCAACATGAATATAAATGTTATTTTTTTGTAGCGGATTGGCACGCCTTAACCACAGAATATGATAATACCGGGGTAATTGCACAAAGTGTCTGGGATATGGTGGTAGATTGGTTAGCAGTCGGTATTAACCCTGGGGAAGCTACCTTATTTATTCAATCCAAAGTGCCAGAACATGCCGAATTGCACTTACTGTTGTCCATGTCTACACCACTCAGTTGGTTAGAACGTATCCCCACTTACAAAGATCAACAACAGAAACTCCAAAATAAAGATTTATCCACTTACGGTTTTTTAGGCTATCCGCTATTACAAAGTGCTGATATTTTAGTTTACAAAGCTGGGCTAGTGCCGGTAGGTGAAGATCAAGTCGCCCATGTTGAATTTACCCGCGAATTAGCACGGCGATTTAACCATATCTATGGACGCGAAGCAGATTTTGAAGACAAGGTTAAAGAAGCGATTCGTAAAATGGGCAAAAAAAATGCCAAACTTTATAAGGAATTAAGGAAACGCTATCAAGAACAAGGTGATGATGAAGGCTTAGAACGGGCTAAAGCCTTGGTAGACAACCAGCAAAATATCTCCCTTGGCGACAAGAAGCGTCTATTAGGTTATTTAGAAGGCCAAAGTAAAACGATTTTGCCAGAACCCGAAGCCTTGTTAACTGAAACGGCTAAAATGCCTGGCTTAGATGGACAAAAAATGTCCAAATCCTACCAGAACACCATTGCCCTACGTGAGCCCCCTAACATTATAGAAAAAAAGCTACGCACGATGCCCACTGATCCTGCACGAATACGACGCACTGATCCGGGTGAACCCGAAAAATGCCCCGTCTGGCAATTTCATCAAATTTATAGCAAGGACGACATCAAAACTTGGGTACAAAATGGCTGTCGTAGTGCTGAGATAGGTTGCGTAGACTGCAAACAACCGATAATAGAGGCAGTGTTGACCGAATTAACCCCCATACGAGAACGCGCTTTAAATTATATTGAAGAACCAGAATCAGTACGCGCCATCTTGAGTGAAGGTTGTGAACAAGCCCGCGTTACTGCCCGTGAAACACTGGAAGAAGTACGGCAAGTGATGGGCCTGTTCTACCGTTGAACCCTGAACAGAATATGATAAATGATTCACAGTCCGGCATTGTTCAAGAAACACCCCTTGAAGCATCACCAAAGGCCACGGTTGAAGAAACACCCCTTGAAGCATCACCAAAGGCCACGGTTGAAGAAACACCTGATGAAACATCAGCGCCGGTTGAAAAAACACCAGATGAAGGCACAGCACCAGCCACAGTTGAAGAAGTTGAAACCTCGCCCCCTGCTCTTGTGGACGGCGCACCGCTTTCAAAATGGCCGACTGATCTCTACGTGCCACCCGATGCTCTACAAGTGTTTCTCGAAAGCTTTGAAGGGCCTTTGGATCTTTTGCTTTACCTGATACAACGCCAAAATTTAGATATTCTGAATATACCCATTGCTGAAATCACACAGCAATATCTGCACTATATTGAAGTCATGAAAGAACTACAGTTAGATTTAGCAGCAGAATATCTGGTTATGGCGGCCCTGTTGATGGAAATCAAATCACGCTTACTGCTCCCCACGACTGACAAAGAGAATGAAACAGAAACAGATCCACGCAGAAAATTGGTTCAACAATTACGAGAATATGCTCAATACAAACAAGCCGCTGAAGATTTAGATGCTTTACCTCGAATCGCGAGAGAGATTTTCATTGCCTCTGTAGAACCGCCTAAAATTCCGAAAGAAATCATCATCCCCAACATCAGTTGGACGGCATTCTTAGTAGGCATGCGCGATATCATGGAACGGGCAGTACTCTTTACCTCACATCAAGTCATGTGTGAACCGCTTTCAGTGCGAGAACGCATGAGTTTAATTTTAGAAAAATTAAAAACCGCCTCCCGCCTTGATTTTGTAAACTGTTTTACACTAGAAGAAGGCAGAGCAGGAGTCGTTGTCACCGTATTAGCGTTGCTAGAACTGACTAAAGAATCATTAATCCAAATCGTTCAAGAAAAACCTTATGAAATGATACAAGTTGTCAGTTTATAACTAAAAACGTGTAGGGTGGGTAACGTGTTTTTAAAGCCCACCCTCTTCGTTTTGGGAGCCCTACATGTATGGATTTATACTTGTGTGAGTGGCTTCGGTTCGATTTTGCCACGGAAATACACGGAAAAACACGGAAATTTCCGTGCATTTCTGTGTCATTCCGTGGCTAATATCCCAATTCTGTAATGAACAATAAAACCGTTATTAAACAAACACCTGGAGTATGTGGTGGCAATGCTTGTATTCGTAATACTCGTATCCCAGTATGGACACTTGTCTCTCTCCGTTCTCAAGGTGCGAAAGACAGAGAATTACTTGAAGATTATCCAAGTCTTCATCAAACGGATTTAGAGGCAGCCTGGATTTATTATCAACAGCATCAAGATGAAATTGACCGAGCGATTGCACTACAAGACGATGAAGACTAGATTATATGCTGATGAAAATTGCCCTAAATCTGTTATAGAAGAATTAAGAAAATTAGGGCATGATGTGTTGACAGCCCGTGAAGCTGGACAAGCTGATCAACGGATACCAGATGCCCAAGTACTCGCTTATGCAATACAGCAAAAACGAGCCGTCATAACCCAAAATAGAAATGATTTTATTAGGTTACATAAAACTGTTGAGACACACACTGGCATCATTGTTTGTAGAGAAGATCAAAAACATCCACTGCAACTGGCTCAAAGAATTAATGTTCAATTATTAGCACAAACACCATTGACTAATAAACTCATTCGAGTGAATAAACTAAAATAATAATAGATTTTTGATTAGAGGTAAAATATTGGGTGGGATCGCTGTCGGCCCGGGCGCATTCCCAAAAAAAGGGTCATTATCAATCTTGGCCTTCGCAAAATAAATTTGGAACGAAAAGCAGGCAGCAAAATAAATTTGGAACGAAAAGCAGGCAGCAAAATAAATTTTGCACTCCCAGTAGGCTGCAAAATAAATTTATTTGGAACGAAAAGTGGGCTGCAAAATTTTGCGAAATGACCCTTTTTTTGGGAATGCGCCCGTCGGCCCAGCAAAAATAATGGCAAACAGACAGCGAGCCATCCTCTCCTGACAAACGACAAAATACTCAACATAAAAAGGGTTGAAATTGAGTTATTATGAAACCAGAGCCCATCAAAAAGCAAAAAACCTCATGGCATCGTTTATTGGCGAGATTGCTTGAACTTGTACTCTCTCCCCTCAAGATTGAAGTACTCCCAGATGTGAGCGTGATGACCGATCCTCCAGAAGTGGATGTTTTATTATTAAGGCGACAAACCGCTAAATGGACAGCCGCTCAACGTGCATTCTTGCCCGATGGCATTAGAAATAGCAAAGCTTCCCATATCTTGATAGAATTTAAGTACACGGAATCATTTAATGAAGAGGCGCTTCAACAAGCCCTTGGTTATGACTTTTTTTATAAACAAGCTAAAAAATTAGCAAATAAAGAGCTGCAAACGGTCATACTCAGTGCCAAAACGCCATGGACTGAAACTTTGGAACGGCTGGGTTATTCTCATACACCATTTGCTGGTGTTTATCGATCTAAAACACCTGTTTTTGAAAAAGTCTTATTACTCTCGCTCAATGATCTCTCTAATGAACCCCATAATGCTTGGATTAAATGCTTTGCGAGCAAGAAAAAGGTCAAACAACAAGCTATCGAACAGCTCAAAACTTTAGATTTGATTTCCCTCACAGAGGAATTAACTTGGTTTATTGGTGGTTTAAAGAAAATTTGGTCTATTTTCTCGAAAGGAGGAAGCAAAATGAAGATGAAATATACCCCCGAAGAAGTCACTGAATTTGGTAAAGACTTAGGAGACGTTTTTTTAGCCAGTCTCACGCCACAAGAAAAGTTAGCCGGACTCACGCCACAAGAACGGGTAGCAGGATTAAAACCGTCTGAAATGTTAGCGGGATTAAAACCCTCTGAAAGGTTAGCTGGATTAAAACCGTCTGAAATGTTAGCGGGATTAAAACCGTCTGAAAGGTTAGCGGGATTAAAACCCTCTGAAAGGTTAGCCGACTTGAAGCCTGCGGAAATTGAAGACTACCTCAAACAGCTTAAAAAGCAAGCTTCGGCTCAAAAATAACTTCCTCAATCCTTATACACCACTATTGATGTTTATAGAGGATATCGGGAGAAGTTAATTTTTCATCCCAAGCACATTAACTTTTTCGTAGGGTGGGTAAGCGGGCACCAATGAACTCAATATTGTCCCATAATCTGACCGCCCGCTTGCCCACCATTCGATCTATAAATGTTAATACCAGTAAAACTCAAAACGGGCTAGAACCGTGACTGTTCATTTTCTTCAAGTTTAAAGAAAATGGGGTAGATTTTATCGAAAGGAGGAAGCAAAATGAAGATGAATTTTACCCCCGAAGAAGTCACTGAAATGGGTAGAAAATTAGGAGAACTCTGGTTTGCCAGTCTTACGCCACAAGAACGGTTAGCGGGATTAAAACCGTCTGAAATCTTAGCCGGCTTGAAGCAGGCGGAAATTGAAGACTACCTCAAACAGCTTAAACAAAAGCAAGCACATTAATTTAACCCTAATCGCAAAATAAATTTGGAACGAAAATTTAACCGCAAAATAAATTTGGAACGAAAATTTAACCCTAATCGCAAAATAAATTTGGAACGAAAATTTAATCGCAAAATAAATTTGGAACGAAAATTTAACCCTAATCGCAAAATAAATTTGGAACGAAAATTTAACTATGATTTTAAATGAGATTAAAAAACGCTTGCCACTTGGATTTAAAATATGGATTAAAACTAGGAAATTTCTTCCCCAAGCTTTCAAGGATAAATTATTAGTGCGTTGGTTCTTGTTGTGGGATAAAACCGGAAAACTGAAGTATTTAAAACGACTCAGAATCATAATTGGCATTCAACTGACTGTCAAACAGTTAGAAGCAATTCTGACACAGATCAAGCAAAAAACAGACTGTAAATTGCTAGTATTTGGTTTAGGGAATGATAGTTTATTGTGGGTAACGGCTAATCGAGCAGGGCAAACGGTTTTTCTTGAAGCACATCAAGCTTGGTTCAATGAATTTAAGTCGCGCTATCCAGAATGGTTGGCTTATCAAGTGTCTTATGATACCAAACTGCGTGATTGGAAAACTTGGCTTAACCAACCACTGATATTAGATTTAAATCCAGAAGTTCATCAGATACCGTGGGATATCATTTTAGTTGATGGGCCCATTGGTTATGGTGATGATGCGCCGGGCCGCATGAAAAGTATTTACACCGCTTCACAACTCATCAATCAAGGGGGCGATATTTTTGTGCATGACTGTGAACGGGAAGTTGAACGAGTGTATTGTGACACCTTTCTATTACCCAAAAACCTCGTGAAAGAAATCACGAATCTTAGACACTATCGTGGCTGACATTAAAATCGGATAGAACGCTTGGTGGGCAACAAAAACACGTTACCCACCCTACATTGAGCTTAAGGTGGGCAACAAAAACACGTTACCCACCCTACAGGATAGAAAAAAAATGGCATTAACACCTACAGAAAAAGCCGCTGAGTTACTGGCAAAAATCATCGCTCGGGTTGATGAAAAATTTATAGAACCTGAAGCGCAACAAATCAAAAGCTTTGTTGAACATTTTTATCACTATGTCGCGCCTGAAGAATTGCTTGAGCGGGGTAGTGTGTCTGATTTATATGGCGCGGCCGTCGCCTATTGGCGCTTTGCCCGTCAATATACTGCCGATCACAGCAAAATACGTGTCTATAATCCCCAATTTGAACAAGAAGGCTGGCAATCTGCCCATACCATTGTGAGCCTGATCATTAAAGACATGCCTTTTTTAGTCGATTCTATTCGCATGGCCTTAAATCGGCAAGGCTTGACTGTGCATTTGATTGTCCATCCTATACTGAAAACGCATCGTGATGAACAGGGTAAATTACTTGAAGTCTTACCTCACAATAATGATGATGGGCAACTTCCACCGGAAGAAAGGGTGAGACAACATTATGAATCGATTCTACATGTTGAGGTGGATCGACAAACAGAACCAGCCGTTTTAGAAAACATAGCGCGTGAATTAGAACAAATGTTAAATGATTTACGCCTGGCTGTGGCAGATTGGCAAAAGATGCACGACAAAATGGGAGAAGTGGTACACGAACTCGAAAGCAATCCGCCGCCTATTAATACTGATGAAATTTGTGAAATTTGTGAATTTTTATACTGGACACAAACGAATCATTTTATCTTTTTGGGTTATCAAGAGTATACATTATTAGCTGAAGATGAAGCACTTGTTTTACGTCGTTTACCGGAAACCGGACTCGGTATCTTACGTGATCACAATCCCTCTCATGCTTCACGCCATGAAGCAGAAGAAGTCTCCTCTACTTTTGCAAAATTACCCTTACCCTTACGCAAATTAGCACTTCAACCAACGCTATTGTTGTTGAATAAAACCCGAGCGTGTTCAACCATACATCGTCCGGTTCGTATGGATTACATCGGCATTAAACGCATTGATCAGTCTGGCAAGGTGATTGGAGAACGACGCTTTTTAGGTTTATACACCTCAACGGCTTATCATCAACGCACCGTAGATACACCCTTAGTACGTCAAAAAGTAAGCTATGTTGTTGAAAAATCAGGTTTTCGGCGTAATAGCCATAAAAGTCAGGCCTTGTTTTATATCTTAGAAACTTATCCGCGTGATGAATTGTTTCAAATTGATCAGGAAACCTTGTTGCAAACCACGATGGGCATTCTGCAATTACAAGAACAACAACGGATTCGTTTATTTGTTCGCCCTGATACTTATGGACGATTTTTTTCTTGCCTAGTTTATGTGCCCCGTGAGCGTTATGACACCAACATTCGTAAACGTCTGGAAAAAGTCTTGCGGAAAGCGTTCGGTGGCACACGAATTGAATTTCATGTCTGGTTATCAGAATCTGTTTTAGCCCAAGTCCATTTTATCGTTTACACCCCAACAGGCACTTGTCTTGACTGTGATATCAAGGATATCGAAAACAAATTAATTGAAGTCACTCGTGAATGGCAGGATGTATTACATGATGCCTTGCTTGAACACAATAACGAAGAACAAGGTACACGCTTATATCGCCGCTATAAAGACGCTTTTCCAGTCTCGTATCGAGCAGATTTTTCAGCCCATCACGCCATTTATGACATTGACAAAATAGAAGCACTGGAAACCAACGGCGGTTTAGGCATGAGTTTATATCGGCCTATCAAAGTACTGGATAACTCACTGCATTTTAAATTGTTTCACCCGGAAAGCCATTTACCCCTTTCCAAAGTTTTACCCATGTTGGAAAACATGGGCGTTAATGTGATTCGAGAACGTTCTTATGAAGTGCGAACGACAGACACACTACCCGTCTGGATTCAGGATTTTGAACTGCTACACCACGACAAATCACTGGATATTGCTCAAATCAAAGAAGTTTTCCAAGATGCCTTTGCCCAAGTATGGCATGGGCATATTGAAAATGATGGCTTTAATCGCTTAGTGTTACATACTCGGTTTAATTGGCGTGAAGTCATTATCTTTCGCGCTTACTGGAAATATTTACGGCAAACCAATAGCCATTTTAGTCAAGAATATGTTGAGCAAGCTTTAGTCAATAATCCGCATATTGTGAGTTTACTGCTTGATTTGTTCTATGCGCGTTGCAGCTTGGCACAAGCACACCCTTTTGATTCTCTGGTTGAACGCATTGAAACCGCACTTGATTCCGTTACCAGTCTGGATGAAGATCGTATTTTGCGGCGATTTTTAGGCGTGATTTTGGCCACCTTGCGAACCAACTATTTTCAAAAGGATGACAAAGGGCAACCTAAAGCTTACTTATCCTTTAAATTTGATCCCAGCAAAGTCCCTGATTTACCGGAACCGCGCCCCATGTTTGAAATTTTTGTCTACTCGCCCCGTGTTGAAGGGGTGCATTTACGCGGTGGCAAAGTCGCTCGCGGCGGCATTCGTTGGTCAGATCGTCTAGAAGATTTCCGTACAGAAATTCTGGGTTTAGTAAAAGCCCAAATGGTCAAAAATGCCGTCATCGTGCCAGTTGGTTCCAAAGGCGGCTTTGTCGCTAAACGCTTGCCTACCGAAGGTGGACGTGATGCCATACAAGCAGAAGGTATCGCCTGCTATCAAACCTTGATTCGCGGTTTATTAGATTTAACCGATAATCTGGTTGACGGAAAAGTGGTGCCACCACCCGATGTGGTAAGACATGATAGTGATGATCCTTATCTCGTCGTTGCCGCTGATAAAGGCACAGCCACCTTTTCTGATATTGCCAACAACATTGCAAAAGTGTATCAATTTTGGCTAGGTGATGCTTTTGCATCAGGCGGTTCCAGCGGTTATGACCATAAAAAAATGGGGATCACAGCGCGTGGCGCGTGGGAATCTGTTAAACGGCATTTTCGTCAACTCAGCCTGGATATCCAAAAGCAGGATTTTACCGTCATTGGCATAGGCGATATGTCAGGTGATGTCTTTGGTAATGGCATGTTATTGTCTGAACACATAAAACTGGTAGGGGCTTTCAATCACAAACATATCTTTTTGGATCCCAACCCGAATCCCAAAACAAGCTTCCAAGAACGACAACGCTTATTTAACCTACCGCGTTCCAGTTGGGCAGACTATGATAACCGTTTGATTTCTGAAGGAGGCGGTGTCTTTTCACGTAGCCGTAAATCCATTGTGTTATCACCTCAAATACAAGCCCTGTTAGATAAACAAGCCAAAGTATTAACGCCTAACGAATTAATCCAAGGTCTGTTATGCGCGCAAGTCAATTTACTCTGGAATGGCGGTATCGGCACTTATGTCAAAGCCGAAAGTGAACACCATTTAGAAGTCGGTGATCGGGCTAACGATGCTTTACGCATCAACGGCCAAGATTTACGGTGTCAAGTGGTAGGCGAAGGCGGCAATTTAGGCTTTACCCAATTAGGACGAATTGAATACGCACTCAATGGTGGACGCATTCACACTGATGCGATTGACAATTCCGGTGGCGTAGACTGCTCCGATCATGAAGTCAATCTCAAAATACTACTTGATGCCATTGTGGCGAACGGCGATCTAACGATCAAGCAACGGAATAATCTATTGCACGACATGACCGATGCTGTAGCCCAGTTAGTGATTGAAAACAATTACTTACAGACACAAGTACTCAGCATTACCCAATTCTTGTCCTTTCAATTACTCAATGTGTATAGCCGCCTCATTCGCCATTTAGAAAGCAAGGATCAACTAGATCGCGCATTAGAATTTTTACCCACTAACAAAATACTGGCAGAACGAAGGGCTGCACAACAAGGCCTCACTTCTCCAGAACTGTGTGTTTTGTTAGCTTATAGCAAGATTAATTTGTACAAAACCTTGTTAGATTCCAATTTACCGGAAGATCCCTATTTCCAAAAGCGTTTGGAAAATTATTTTCCCGCACCCTTACCAGAACGTTTTGCCCAAGAAATTGCTCAACACCGCCTTCGCCGCGAAATCATCGCAACCAAATTAACCAACACGGTTGTCAATCGTAATGGGATTTCTTTTGTGTACCGGTTAAATGAAGAAAGTGGACAAACAGCGGCTGCGATTGTACGGGCCTTCTTCGTTGCGTGGGAAGTGTTTGATATGCAAAGCTTATGGGATGAGATTGAAGCCCTTGATAATCAAGTGAATGCCCAAGTGCAAATCAGCATGATGATAGACGCACGTAAACAAGTCGAACGCGCAACGCGCTGGTTATTACGTCATCACCGGATGCCCTTAGACATTGGCAAAACTATAGACACCTTGCATCCCGGTGTTACTGAGTTAGCGGAAAGCTTGTTGCATTTCATTGATAACGTAGAACGAGCATCTTTAGAAACAAGCGCACAAAACTTAGTTAATGCCGGTGTACCTTTAACACTCGCGACTCATGTTGCCAGTTTAGTTTACTGGTTATCCGCTTTAGATATTGTTGAAGTGGCTAATGCCAATGGCATCACATTGGAAAAGGTTGCCACTGTCCATTTTCTATTAGGCACTCGTTTGAAACTACACTGGTTACGAGATAAAATCAGTGAGTTACCGCGAGATAATCGCTGGGAAGCCCTCTCTCGTTCGGCCCTACGTGACGAGTTATACCGCACGCACCGCGAACTCACCACAGTCGTCTTGCAAAGTAATACCGAAACACTTAAACTGGACGCCCATCTTGAAGCTTGGATGGTTTTGAATGCGACTGCCTTAGAACGTTGTCAACAAGTCTTATCAGACATTTCACAAGTTGAAAAGCCGGATTTATCTATGTTATCAGTGGCATTACGCGAAGTGCGGAGTCTTTTGTAAGTAATAACAGCCTTAGCACCTATCATTTCTAAAATGGCATCGATGCGATTTTCGTTCAAAAATTTATTTTGCTTGTTTGCAATTTTCGTTCCAAATTTATTTTGCGGGAATTTTCGTTCCAAATTTATTTTGCGGGAACCTAATATCAATTCGTTCATCCCCGTAATTCGCGGTACTAAATAATGGTGGGCAGCAAAAACACGCTACCCACCCTACAGAACCAATTTGTTCTACTAAACCATCACTCTAATCAAAGGAGAAATTATAATTATGCGTCACCTCATTCACACATTAAGTGTGGCCGCCAGCATGGCCCTATTCAGCAGCGGGCCCGCCATCGCCGCTGATGCAGCCAATATCAATTGCGGCAAGCCAGACAAAGTCTGTCGTCTGGCCGACACCTTTCTACCACTACGCGCCTTACCCAGGCCTTTTTCCAACATTTATCAAGGCTCCAATACCAGCAATGTCGCCTTTTCAAATGTCAAAGCCTTTTTTCCCGTCTATGTTTTTGACAAAAAAGACGTGGATTATTCCGATCCTGCGAATCCCAAAGGCTGGTACAAAATCGGCCCCAGCGTCTCCGATCCCCTCGGCTGGATGGAAGCCAAGGATATCATGGAATGGAAACAAGCCCTAGTCGTCTCCTACACCCATCCCGGCACCGGTGAAGAGCGTCGGCAACCCGTACTCATGTATGAAAACCTCGGTGATCTCAAAGCCTTGGTTGAATCAGACGAACGAACTGAACAGGCCCAATCCGCCTATGAAGGCATGGCCAAAACACCCATGACAGTGCCCAAAGGTGTTGTCAGTATGGAGCCAAAACGCTTCGTCGATATCGAGAACAAGGAAGGCTTCTACATCCTCCCCGTTTTAGATTACGAAGAGCTAGACATTTTCGACGATGAAACCCGCTATCTGCAAATCGCAGCGGCCATACCGCGTGATCGTACAGATACTGGCGGCGCAGATTTACTTCAAAATCAAGACTATGTCGAACAGGCCACCCAAGGTGAAACCACAGAAGGCACACAAGCAAAAAACTTAGGTGTTGATATTAAATTCGTGATGGACATCACGGGTAGCATGGGACCTTATATTGATGCCACCAAAAAGGCGATCAGACAAGTCGCTACACAAGTCGTTGCCAAAATAGACACCCGTCTCCATTTTGGCTTGATTGGCTACATGGACGACACAGAGGATTTCACCCCTGAACTCGTAGATGGCAATAGCTTTGTCAAAGTCATTTCAGAGAAAGTCATGGCAAGAGGCGGTGCGGATTATCAAGAAGAAGTCTTTGCCGGCGTGAAACAAGGCATTGAAACCGCTTGGAGCGAGAACAGCATTAAAGTCATGATAATCGTCGGTGATGCCAGTTCTCATCCAAAAGGCCATCCCAAAAACCTGACCAACATGAATGCCGCTCAATTGAATGAACTGGCAAGCAATCACAAAATCGCCATCATGGCCCTTCATATCATGGTACCCCGTGCCAAAAGAGATCATCCTATTGCTAAAGAACAATTTAGCACACTGGCGCGTAGTTCAAACTCTCCAGAAAAGTCTTACTACTTCCCGATAGATGCTAACAATGTTAATGCATTTGGACAAGTCATCAAAACACTGTCAGAAACCCTCTCGAAAACCATCGCAGATGTGAGAAGTGCCAAAAGTGGTGATAAAATCGACGTGATTGAAAGCACCGCAGAAGTGTCAGATTTAGACACCATTGACAGTTCAGCCGAAGCTGAAGAAGCCGCAGCCGCTTTTGCCAAAAGCTTAGTCGCCACCGCCCTAGTAGAATATCTCGGCAGTGCGGCCAAACCGCCTAGAGATGTCACAGCCTGGGTATTAGATCGCGATTTCACCGATCCAGATAAACGCGCCCTAGATGTGCGCCTCTTGATCAAGAAATCAGAACTCAATGATCTGATAACGGCCTTAGAACAAGTCTTAATGGCGATCAAACGATCCGAACTCACCAGTATGCAATTTTTCGACGCACTTCAAGGCGTCGTCACCGCCGCCGGTAAAGGTGAAGACATCAGCTTCAAAGGCGCAAAAAGGCTGAAAAACTCAGGCCTCTTACCTGCCTGGATTTCAAGCTTACCCTATAAAAGCGCCATTTTGGAGCTGGACGATGAAATGTTTGAATCACTCTCACCCGATGAACGCGGCACATTGGAAGACGATATCGATGCCAAACTGCAATACTATCGCGAAATCAACGAATCTGATCTTTGGGTAAGCCTAGATGATCGAGATAGAAATGATGCGAATGTCTATCCAATCAACCTTGAAATGCTGCCCTAGTACTCAGTCAATTTTGTTTTGAGGGGTAGAATAAACCTGACAGGTTTTCAAAACCTGTCAGGTTTTTTTGTCTCATATTTATACTGTCCACCGTCACAATTTGCGCTTTTGCGTAATCAGTAGGTCGAAAACAACTAAAAGCAAAATAAATTTTGCACACGCAAAATAACATGCATTCCTAGATCACGCAAAATAACATGCATTCCTAGATCACGCAAAATAATTTTTAAAGCAGGAAAACGCCATTGAAAAAAGCGCAATTTATGACGGTGCTAAGTATACCAAGGCGTTGCAATTGCTGTCATGAGCGTCATTGTGCGAGTTTTCGTTCCAAATTTATTTTGCGGGTTTTCATTGATATTCAATAGCTCGAAAACAAATAAAAGCTGTCATAAATTTTGTACTCCAAGTCTACGCAAAATAAATTTGGAACGAAAAACGGGCAGCAAAATAACCAATTTATAAAAGACATCCTTGATATGTCTTGTGATGAGCTTATGGCATTAGGACTAGAATTTGTAGAAACAGGACCAATAATGTCATCATTGATTGTGGGTACCCCAAAAACCACAACAGGTAAACCACTGAGTACCAGAACTTTGATTCAGATTATCTATAGGAAAATAAAATGACTTACCAACTGGACATTACCGCAAATCAATTCGATTTGATAGATTTTTCAGAGGCTTCTGCTTTTATCAATTTAATGCCAACATTGGGGAAAAACGTAGAATTGTATTTTTGGGGAATCACCTTACTGACTTCAAAGCAACGAAAAAAACCGCTCCTTTTACCCGATATCACGCTTAAACAATCAAATAGTAATACCTACATTGCCGGATTTTCAAAAGTGATTTTTCGTGATGTGGTTGGCGGTGAAATCAATATTGAATTATATGATCCTGCCTGTCCAAATACGTTCTTGAAAAATCAAAATGGGGAATCCGTTATACTTCAAAAGCAGTGGGCCTTTAAGCCAGAAGCGTCTCTTTTTGTTTATGAATTAGATTGTACCTCAGATTGGCCGGCAGGTGCTTGTTATTTAAAGATCGTATCTAAAGGGCAAGCTAAATTAACATTTGATGTATCGGATTGCATCGATGCACAACAATTTGTTTTAAATCCACAAAAGTATGGTCAACCCGCCTGGAAAGAAGCCGAGCCAGCCGATAAAGAAGTTCTTAATGAGACGTTATTGGTAACAAATTAGATACCATCACAAATTTCATTTTTTAGTATCACGATAATAAGTTTATGATTTTTAATGGCCTATTAGGGATTTATTTTATGATACTTATTTGAATTTCTTATGAAAGTTTTTGTTTGCCTCAACTTTTATATGAATTATTCACTTTGCCTTAGGATTAATCAAGTCCGGCTTATTAATAAGATAAACGCTAAAGACGCTAAAGACGCGAAAGACGCTAAAGGGGCCTTAAAAAAATATCTATTTGCGGACTGAAGCGTCTTGAAGCATCTTTTGCGTTCTTTTTCACGCGTCTTTTGCATCTCTTTTTTTTCCATACTGATTAGGCATCATTTCAACCGAAGCTTAGGCGGCGGCTTTCAAGCTATTGATGTTAATCGGTACAAAAGTAAAAAAATCACCTGCTGTCGTATTAATCTCATCAATGTGATCGCTTAAACCTCGCGCATGAGGAATCTGTTCGCCTTGTTGATACATATCTTCCAAATGAAAATTGAGTGCTTCTGTCATTTGTTGGACGGTTTGTTCAACCGTTTTTCCAGTTGCAACACATCCCAATACATCTGGACTATAGGCACTCAAATTATTTTTACCTTTTTCAATAATCACTAAATATTGTCGCATAATCTTGTCTTTGATATAGGATTAATCAAGTCCGGCTTGCTTTAGAATAGACTTTTGTGTTTTAGGATGGAGATCATCACTAGGTTTTCCCGCTACTGTCACGGTTCCCCGTTTAATGGGATGATGAAATTGTCGATGATCACCGCGTGTTCTCACCACAAACCAAGCGTCATCTTGGATAATTTTAATAATCTCTTTTACTTTCATAGTAGTAAGCGTCCATGTACTCTCATATCAATTCTTTTTATCCTTGTTTTTCAATAGGTTAATTATATCTCTCAAATCATTCACCTGTTGTTTTAAATACTCAATTTCTTTTTGTTGCTGTTCAATCATTAAATTAGCTTTTTCTAATTGATGTTTATATTCGATTTGATCATTTGAAGGGGAATTAACATTCCAATTATTATCAATACATTGGCTATTGTTGTGATCGCAACTTAAATTAAAGACATTTTTGTCATCCAAATCAAATAATTGCGACAATCCGATATCCATCACCTCAGCAATTTGTTGAAGCCTAGAAAAATTGACATCCGTCTCACCCCGTTCGATTTTCGCGTAGGCATGGGTGGATATGCCCAATTTATCTGCGACATCTTCTTGTGTCCAATTTTTAAATGAGCGAATCAATTTAAGTTTTTGAGGTAACGCCATGAATAGATACTCTGGGTTAGGCAAATAATAACTCTGAGTTACTTGAGCCGTTTAATCTCATTCTGTAGAATGCGACACCTTTAAAAAAGTGGGTTACGTGATAAAGCTTACTATTTTTGTGTATTTACATGAAAAGATACTTTGGGTTAGGCAACTAATAACTCTGGGTTGCTTTATCAGTTTAAGATTATTTTGTAGAATGCGAAACCCTTAAAAAAGTGGGTTACATGATAATGCCTACGATTTTTAATACCTTTGTATTTTAGAACATTTAGTGATCTTTTTCAAAATGCCATAAAAAGAATACATTCATATTCAATACCAAAAGGATTGGCATGTTGATAAGCTATCAATAAAATCCGTTATACTCAGGAATACCCCATCAACTATAGGAGTCATTGATAATGTCTGATTACAGAAAAGGAAGTTGCCAAAATTGTGGGCATACTCCTAAACTAGGTTCTGGGCTTCATATAAAAGAATATAAATGCAATAAGTGTGGGAAATATTTTTGCCAAATGTGTGGCAAAAATGGTTGTCCTAGTTGCGGCGAAAAAAACTATTTTAATGTGAAATATATTCAAAACTAAGTAGTATTTAAGTGAGCTACTTATTGCCCATCATTTTTATAACATTTCATACAAAAGCAAGCGTAGGGTGCTTACCGTAGCACGATTAATATAAAAAACTACGCTTGCTCCCTACTTATGTTAGAAAAGCTAAATACTAAACCTAAAGTATCGTTTTTCTACCCATCTTGGTTTGGGGGTTAGGACAGAAATTAAAAGGAAGTCGTAATATGTCGCGGTTTGATAATCATAATATGTCGAGGCCGCCGCTGTTTGATGAGTTAGACAAAATGTAAGGTGGGTTGAGCAATAGCTCAACCCACCTTTTTTTTGTCCGCACGCTAATTTTCATCACCTCTTTTTTAATGCCCTATTGGAACGATATAAATGATTTTGAGTTATAATAAATCAAATAGGCTTAAAATAGAGGAAGAGACAATGACTATTCTTCAACGTCAATTTATTAATGACACAAAAGGCATTCCAATTGGTGTGATTTTACCGTTGGAAGAGTATAGATGGATTGAACCCATTCTCAAACAACTTAAGGCAGTTCCAGACAAAAATGCCGACAAACTCAAACAAATGGAACAAGCCGCTGATGATACTCGTTTTATGACTGATTTGCATGAAGTGATGTCCGATTTTGCTGAAGTGGATACCAAGTGGTGGGAGGCAAAAAGATGATTTATCAATGGCATGTTTTTCTGGCATCACTTGATCCCCGTAAAGGCTCTGAACAGGGCGGAAAACGTCCCGTACTGGTTATCAGTCGAGAAAGAATTAATCAATTGTTGCCAGTCGTTAATGTGATTCCGTTAACCTCTAAAAAATTGGATTCAAATGTCATTTATCCCAATGAAGTATTATTGTCTGCCAATGTAACCGGTTTAAAGGTAGATTCTATTGCTTTATGCTATCAAATTCGTACTCTGGATAAAAGTCGTTTGGAAAAAGATTTTGGTGAATTAGTCGATGTGAATTTGCGTCAAAAAGTTTTAGAAGCGATTCGATTTCAGTTGGATATTTTATAATCTCTTCTCATACCAACACGATGTTAAGTATAAACTTGATTATTGGGTTCGCAATACTTTCCTTGATGTTTTCTGGCAACCACTTCTATTTACTAATAAATCATTTATTTTGTCTTTTTTGGCGCTTGTTAAGGGTAGGGTGGGCAAAGCCGGTTGATTATGAATTATCGGGTGGGCAAAGGGATGTTTTACCCTATTCTTATCATTTAAATCATACACTAAAAAAGAGGTTAATGATGTCAACAGAAACCCTTACTTTAAACATTCCAACGTCATTGGCTCAAGAGTTGAGTATGGCAAGTCAAGCTTTTTTGATTAATATTTTAGAACGTGGCTTGCATGATTTCAAAATTGAGCGGGCCTTGGAGCAATATAGTCGTGGTGGAATTTCATTCGGTGGTGCTGCAAGGCAAGCCAATTTACCTCAGTCTGTGTTAGCTCAACAAGCTTACGCGAGAGGATTGGAACCGCCGTTTAGCCCCAAAACGGTAGCGGAAGAATTAGGAGATATCTCATGCTAACCGTCCTATTGAAACGACATAAATGATTTTGAGTTATTAATAAATCTAATATTGTTCAAATAGAGGAAGACACAATGACTATTCCCAGCCTTACTTGTCTAAAGGCGCAAGCGTTTTCAAAACTGTACTCATACGAATAAACAAAGTTTTTGACCTAAATGTTGTCTTTGTACACTTTTATCTATGGCTAAACGAGCCAATCGCGCAACTGGAATAGGGTAACGCGGGATTCTCTTAGTCAAGTTAGCGGATAAACTTTCAAACTCAATTTGACCAACTGTTAGCTCATTGCGCCTTCAGATATTCACTCATTGCGGCTTTCAGTAGATCATTGGGTTCGTCAGAGGTTTCCAATAAAGCAAAAAAACGATCACGTTCTACATTGGATAAAGTTATTGTTTCATGTTCTTGCAAGACACGTTTAGCCTGTTCAAAAGGGGCTTCAAGCAAAAAAGTCGTGATGGATTGCTGATATAATGCCGCTGCATGAGCCAATGTATTTTTTATATCATGGGTTGTTGTTATATTAATGGTTGCTTCTGCAACACGGGCATTGACATTCATAAAATAATCTCCTTAGCGTTTGGGCGCATTCCCAAAAAAAGGGTCATTTTACTTTCATAAATTTTGCGGCCTTTTTTTCGTTCCAAATTCATTTTGCGGCCTTTTTTTCGTTCCAATTTCATTTTGCGGCCTTTTTTTCGTTCCAAATTCATTTTGCGGCCTTTTTTTCGTTCCAAAATCATTTGTA
>Ga0233403_10000172_pt1 | contig 29202 bp, 22 predicted proteins | sample Na_oxic_1_MG_FD_179866 | JGI IMG/M metagenome (GOLD analysis project Ga0233403, IMG submission 179866) | Seawater microbial communities from Saanich Inlet, British Columbia, Canada - Na_oxic_1_MG | ecosystem: Environmental > Aquatic > Marine > Inlet | place: Canada: British Columbia | collected...
ATGATTACAAAATTAGCCACCACCACCGCAGCCACCACCACCGCAACCACCGCAACCACCCCCATTACCACCATCACCACCATCATGACCACCATGACCACCACCAGTACCCCCAGGGTGTGCCCGAGGATTAAAATCTTTTTCAAAGGAAGCAAACAGGGAAAAATTATCACTGGCACTCACGCCAAAAATGGCAACTAAAATAGTGGGATTTGTTTCATGAATCGCTTCTTCTTTGAACCATTTAAAGTGTCGTTTCAATTGTTTTTGATAGCGACGACCTAGCTGAGTACTTAGACTTGGTGTCAAGAAAAGCAGTATCATTAAAATGATAGCCGCTATAAATATCATCATAATGAGAAAAGTAACTATAAAATCAATTTGTTGACCATCAGCCATCTCAAAATAAAGTTTTATGCCAGCCATACTAATTATGCTAACAAGGAAAAATGTGGTTACCCAAAAAGCTTGCCAAGCTTGTCTCAATTCATAAGTAGTTCGTTTGAGATGGCGTTCTTCCAAATTTTGGTTAATTGGTTGAATAAATGTATTTATTTCAGATTGTAAACCGGTATGGTAAAAAAATTCTGCGGGTTTTCTAGGCTCGATCGCAAAGTTGTAAAGAATTTCTTCAAGATTACCTAAGGGCCATTGTCGAAACATTCGTTTTTGCAGAATTCTGGTTTGTTCTCCCCGATCTTTCATAATAATCAGACGGTAACGCCAAAGATTAAATAATCCAGTTTGAATAATACCTTTATTTCCATCTCGTAATCCGGCAATTTCAAATGAGTTAAGTTCTGTTAATTCAGGGAGTGGATAACGAATAGAATCATCAGTGTTGAGCCATAACCAGCCAATTACAATAGTGATGATTGATAATGAAAGATAAAAGTAACTGGGAATTTGTAAAAATAGGTCGAGCATTATTTTTTCCTTCAAAGCTAAGGCTTTGATATTTCTTTAAATAGAGTCCAAAGCTTTAGCTTTGGTATTTTTCCAATTCTCCTCGCAAAGAATTAGGCAAGGCTTCTGTAATTCGTACTTCAACCAATTGTCCGATTAATGAATGTTCAGCCGTAAAATTAACAACGCGGTTATTTTCAGTGCGCCCGGCTAATTGATTAGGATTTTTACGAGAGGGATGTTCAACTAAAATTCGTTGTACTGTCCCTACCATAGAGTGACTGATTGTTTGAGCTATTTCAGTGAGACGCGCTTGTAATTGCGCTAAACGTTGTTTTTTGATTTCCAAGGGGACTTGATTAGGCATAGTGACAGCAGCGGTGCCGGGGCGAGGGCTGTACATAAAGCTAAAAGAATGATCAAAGCGAAGTTCTTCTATTAATTGCATGGTGGCTTGAAAATCCGCTTCAGTTTCTCCGGGAAAGCCAATAATAAAATCAGAAGATAAACTTATATCGGGACGGACTTCTCGTAAACGACGTACTTTTTGTTTATATTCTAATATAGTATGCCCTCGTTTCATTAAACTTAAAATTCTATCCGATCCACTTTGTACCGGTAAATGTAAATGACTGACTAATTCTGGCACTTCTGCATAGGCTTTGATTAAATTTTCAGATAATTCAATGGGGTGTGATGTTGTATAACGAATTCGATTAATACCCTCAATAGCACTCATATAATTGATTAATATCGCCAAATCGGCAATTTCACCGTCTGCCATACGTCCCCGATAGCCATTGACATTTTGTCCTAATAGCGTTATTTCACGTACTCCTTGTTCTGCCAATAATGCAATTTCAGCAATCACATCATCAAAAGGGCGACTGACTTCTTCTCCGCGTGTATAAGGTACGACGCAAAAAGTACAATAATGACTACAACCTTCCATAATAGAGACAAACGCGGTGGGACCATCAGCCCTCGGTTCAGGTAAACAATCAAATTTTTCGATTTCTGGAAAAGATATATCTATTAATGATTTATGATTTTTTTGCACGTTAGTGAGCATAGCCGGTAAACGGTGCAATGTTTGGGGTCCAAAAATTAAGTCGACATAAGGGGCCCGTTGACGAATCGCTTTGCCTTCTTGACTGGCAACGCAACCCCCAACACCAATAACCAGATTGGGCCTTTGTTCTTTTAAGTGCCGCCACATACCTAAAAGTGAAAAGACTTTTTCTTGGGGTTTTTCACGCACTGAGCAGGTATTAAGTAATAACACATCCGCTTGTGTCGGATCATCAGTTAATTCAAGTTGATGAGAGGCTTGTAAAGCATCTGCCATACGTGACGAATCATATTCATTCATTTGGCAACCGAAGGTTTTAATATACAATTTGGGCATAATTTATATTCGGAATCAGGAATCAGGAATTAGGAATCAGGAATCAGGAATTAGGAATCAGGAATTGAGTATATTGGGTATCAAGAAAACTTATCATTTTGGACGAAGCCAGATTAAGATTGAACGTCACTTCGCAGAAAAAATTTTGAGTAAGAAATTGGAGTGATGAAAATCAGGTTTTTTGTTGGGTCAAAAATTGTTCCCATTTTTGTTCCGTTCATCAAAAACCATCAGTGAGAGAAGTGTTTTTCATTAATATACTGTTCACTTTTGAATTTTATGAAAATCTAAAAGGTCGAAATAAATCCGATTTCCTTTAAGAAATAGGATTTCTCTTGATTCAAAAATTTCACGAATTTGAAGTACGCTCAGTATAATTAACAATTTTTACCAGTCCAGTAAGAAATCCTATTTCTTAAAGAAATAGGATTTCTTAGATTTCCATTTGGGATGATTATTTTTCTGGAATGCCCTTAAATATCATCGTTAGGATTTACTGTTGTACTATGCTCCAAGTACCATCTGCTTGTTGACAAGCTGTGCCGTGTATTTCTTCCCGCTTTCCATCTATAACACCAACCGTGGTATATTCACGGCAAGTTTGATTTTGCGTATTTTGGAAAGTACTGGTAGGTGTCACTTGGTATTGCGCGTTAGTGTTAGGATTATTCCATGAAACCGGTTGACCGGTTGGATTGTTGGTATTTAAAGCCCTTTGCATACTCAAAGCATCCGTTTGATCCATTGAGTTTCCAACCATTCCCCCAAGAGCAGCCCCTAACAATGTGCCAGCGACGATAGCGATTTGATTACCTTTGCCCTTACCGAGCTGCGAACCCATGATACCACCGGTAACGCCACCTAAAACAGCCCCAGAAGTTTGTTTAGAAGGCATCGAACCTTGTTGGCAACCCATCAAGACGAGACTTAACGCCGCAAAAAACCCAATGACTTTAATCTTCATTATTAACTATCCTCTATGTATAAAGTGATTTTGACATAATCAAATTAATTGATTGACCTTCAATGACTAATTTAGTCTCAAAAAAGGTTGTCACGATGAAAGGCGAATTTTATACCAAAACTTGGCAGTCGTTTGATTTAAGCGTTTTATTATGACAGATTTTAAAATTTAACCAAATATTTTCCCAAATTTATTTTTGGAATGTGTCATTAAAAGTACAGTATGTTAAAAGGAAATATATATAAAATAATTTTTGGACTTTGGTACTTTAAACTCATATTTAAGTACAATACTTCAAAAGAACAAAGTAACTTCATTATGTGACATTCAATGATTTTTCTAAGCAAAGTTTGAAATGGCCACCAAAAAACTCATATTGCTTTTTCACAAATTCACTCTTTTTACGCATTGGTTATTGCCACAAAATTGTTTTTTGTGCGGAGATATTAGCAGACAATCCATTTGTTTAGCGTGTTTAAATGATTTACCTTATCAGGGTCCGGCTTGTATTCGCTGTGCTAAGGTTTTGAAAGAAACCGGTATTTGTCAGCAATGCCGAAAGGAATCACCACTTTACCATCATACACAAGCCGCATTTGATTATGTTTATCCCATAGATAAAATGATTTTATCGGCAAAATTTCATCACAATTTGGCGATACTCAATTTATTGGGCCATTTGATGGCAGAATATTTAGTGATTGAACAATATCCCGATGTGTTAATTCCAGTGCCATTGCATATCAAACGTTTACGTCACCGGGGATATAATCAATCATTAGAACTGGCTAAATGTATTGCAAAACAAACCGGTATTTTATTGGATTCTAAAGCTTGCAAGCGTATAAAACATACTCGCCCACAAACGACATTATCCAAACCACAACGCCAAACCAATGTGGAGGCAGCCTTTAAAGTAGAACAAATCCAACCTCATTGGCAACATATTGTTTTAATTGATGATGTGATGACAACCGGGGCGACGGTTAGAGAATTAGCTTTAGCATTTAAAAAAGCGGGAGTATCACGAGTGGATGTGTGGTGCTGTGCGCGTCGACAACGTTAGATGAAGTTTAAAGATGCGTCTCCCTTTGGGGTAGGCTGTGCAGTATGAGCTTTTTTTGAAGTATTTTTTCAGGCTATTTTTAGGTTCACGATCTCTCCCTCCCCCTAACCCCCTCCCGCTGGGAGGGGGGACCGCGCGGCGGCATTTTGCTATTCTTTGGCAAAACGATAAATGACTATATTATCTATTATTTTTTGGTATTAGCTAATAATAGGAAAATTCCACTGAGCGGTTCCCCCTCCCAGCGGGAGGGGGTTAGGGGGAGGGAGAGATCGTGAACCTAAAAATAGCATGATAAATCCTGGTTAAAAAAAGCTCATACTGCACAGCCTACCCTTTGGGGGAGGGTTAGGAAGAGGGTGGGGTGGTGAAAATCAGATTTTTTGTTGGGTTAAAAATTGATCCCGTTTTTGTTCCGTTCATCAAAAACAATCAGTTAGATAAGTGTTTTTCATTAACAATTAACAATTAACAATTAACAATTAACAATTTTCACCAGGGCCTTTATCAAACCCATCCAATAGCAACAACATTCACATCTACCCCATCAATAATTTGTTGAGTGGAAAGTTTTTCCAGGATCGTTTCTTCCAGCACCGGAATAAACAGTGCAATGGTAACGTTATCAATACCTAAACTGTTCGCATAGTCAGCCGCTTGCTGACGATCGTCTTTAATTTGATAACGATTGACAAAACTTTTGACTTCGATAATGCCCCGTTGTTTACCACATTGAAGATGGATATCCACTTTGCCGTTGCCAGTAGGAAATTCTGGACTCACCACACAACGTTGGCCCACAGCTTCTCGAAGCCAAGTAAATAAATGAAATTGTCCCACCGCTTCGGTTAACTTCAAATCGGTTTTGCGGCGTGGTTGCTCGATCCAGGGATTAATCCCTTTAGCACTCAGGCGAGCGAGATAATCTTTATATCTGGTCAATAAGGCCGGTAAATTAAGAGAAGGGCCCTCAAACACATCGGTGAGTTCATCTAACGGTTGTAAAGCTATAATCGACGATCTATTTCCAACGATTTCTCGACTCAAAGCATGGTAAAGACCATCTTGAATAAAAGGTGAAGAAAAACGGCAAATCTCAGTCAGTTCTCCATTCGATTGCTTTATCGTTTCTGATGTCACGATGCCATGAAGATACATATAGCTACACAATGGATCATGAAAAGAAAATGGCATATCCGAATGGGTGAAGAGTTCCATTAAAAATTCTTGATATTCTGATATTCTTGCTTTAGCAATTAAATTCATCACGGTATTATTGGGTTCGACAAAACGCGCCTTATGCCAAACCCATTTCCAAGTTTCCCTATCAATAACTTGCGACTGTCCCGGATTATATTTCTCTGTCAGCAATTCTCCAAACCATGAAACTAAACCGGGCTGTCCTTTGGTGGATTGATAGACTTTATCCACCACCACCGCTTCAATGTGTTGACCACTTTCTTCTTGATATTGACGATATAATTCTTTCACTTCTTCTGGCGTTAAATTGGGAACCTTCAACGATTTTTGAATGTTGAACGGAGAACCACGTTGACTTTCAATACCCAATACCGCTCGAACACCAATCAATGCGAGTCCGTGCAGCCAATTGTTTTCACGTTTAAGATACAATTCCCGAAATTGAGCCACCATCAAATCTATCAAAGCAGTTGGAATGGTATCTACCTCATCTATCAACAAAATGAGTGGACGATCCCATAATCCCTCGGCTCTCGAAAATAAATCACGAAATGCGTTCCAATTTGAAACCATCGGCTTGCCAGGTAGCACGCTTTGAAGTAGTTCACCAAACTGTTTTGGAAAGTCCGATCCTTCAGAAGCCGAAAAATTCATTCCTCTCAAACCACCAAGTGAAAAATTAAACACGATAAATTCTTCTGGATATTGCTGTTGAATTTCCAACTCAATTCTTCTCATTAGCCAAGTTTTGCCGGTTTGACGCGGAGCCCAAATGGTAAAATAATGGCCGCTTTTTTCCTCTGGACTACCAATAAGTTGCCTAATTCCACTCGCAATCAGGGCTTGGCGTTGGACACAAAAATGCGCCTCACAATTGACCGGGCCATAAGAACTAAAATATCTCATCATTGACACCCTAAATAAGATTTTTAATGTAATTATTTGTTTATATGAGTTAAAAGTTTGTTTTTAGATGCTATCAAATAGTCTCTAATCAATCAAATTAAAATGTAATTTATGTCAGTATGTATGAAAATATTTCTTCAATTGGCAAAATTCAAAAAAAACCTGACAAGTTTTGAAAACCTGTCAGGTTTAGTGTGTGGAAATATGCTGACTAAAGATATATTGTAATCTTTTGGGTTCTTTTAGGTTCCAAAAATACAGGTTTTTGTTTTAAAATTTCCCCGTTTCTACTAATTTCTACTAAATAAAGACCACCTGATACTCCACTTTCAAATGAATGCCCATAAGCAAAACTCATATATTTTCCCTCATATGTGGTATTGTTTTCAGATAAAAGGTATTCATTATTTCCCCCTATGGCAGTACCAAAACTAAGGTAAGTTATTTGATGTATCGTAACTTCTATATCTGATACAGTAGGGTCTAAACCAAAAACATCTTTTTTCACCTTAATTTTCAAATCTTGAATCCCACCTGCTTTAGCAGCAGCATTCAAACCAGCGTCATTTTCTATCAATTCAGCAGCACGTACAATACTTCCTTCAGCTATCAAACCACCCGCTAATACATGACTGGAATTACGAAGGAAAAATTCTAAGAGATATAAAACTTGCTTCGTCGTATCTCCTGAATATTGAGTGACTCCATTGAGAAACTCACCTGCTTTGTTAATATTCTGCCAAGAATCAATAATGCGTATTGCTTGACTTCTATTATTTTTGGTCAGATACGTTTTTAGCAATCCTATTGAATCTTCGGCATTAACGTTATCACTCCAACTACTTGTTACCGGTTTATTCATTGGAGCCATATCACTCACTTGCAGTTGAAGAGAATTGTCTGGAGTAGGAACCACTTGTAACAGGGCTTCATACACGTCAAATGATTGCGTATCACCGGTAATCACCGGAATTATAACTTCTGGAATACTGAGGACATTTGTTATCGCATCATAAATGACCGGCATACAAGATTCCTTTATTCCAGAAGATGTTATCCCACAAACAGCTGGATCATCAATACACAGTTGCTTACCCGCCTGCAACCCGTCATTGTAAGAGAGTTGAGTTGGTTGCACCGGCTGTGAGGTTACGGGGAGTTTAGCTGGGAGCATCCCTTCTATTGTGGTACTACATTTGGAAACTACATTATACGACTCATGACCCCAGACAGCTTCCTCATTTCTCTTTTGCCAAAAAATTTTAGCAGTATATGTTGCTGGAAAATCTGCTATATTTATTGAATGCCCGCCTGTAGGAAGATACTTATTAAAAGTACAATAGGTTTCACTACAGCTAACATTAATCTGATGTTCAATCCTGAACCGGTTTGTATTTCCATCATTGATGGAGTAATTTCCGGCCCAATAAGTATTATTTTCAAACTTATCCCATGATAGAGAAAAATAAATTAATACTTTTCCTTCTTCGTTATATTGGAAGAGTGGTATACCAGTCAGTAAGCAACTATTTTCTGTCGGTTTCACAGAAAAACTATCTAAAACAGTCACCTGAGTAGAGCATGAATATTCACTGCCGGTTTCAGGTACAACTGTTAAAGTAAATAAAGTTGTTTCTTGAAGAGGTTCAGAGGTAATAGATTTACTACCTTGATAACTAGAGTCATTAAGTTCAGCTTCAAGAGTGCTTTTAGGTGAAAAATGTACTATCTTTCCATTAATGTCAGCTGTGCTAGCAGATGTACTAGACCAAATAGAAAAACTAACGCGATCACCACCTTTTGGTATTACCGGTGGCAGCGGAAATATTACACAATAATCCCCATTTTCATTGGGTATTGAACCCTCCAATTCTTGCGCCCAGGTGGAAGCACCGGTTGAAAAGAGGATAACCGATAAACAGAGATAAGTGAGGCTTTTGGATAGCCTCAAAAATAATGGGATTTTCGGGATGGTTTTTGGATCACGCATAGTTGTTTGTCCTCCAATAGTGAGTACAGCGGATTTGAGAAAACATAAGGCTTTTGCCCATCATCTCATAAGGATTTTCTTTATAAATTCCAAATGATTTGCTAACAGAGAATGGAAAATAGCAAATACAATATGAGGTACTCATAATAGAACGATTATTGTACGCTTAAAAAATGAGAATGGCCATTTTTTTTAGAGGTCGCTATTTTAAATTAGAAAACATAAGGCTTTTGCCCATCATCTCATCAGGATTTTCCTCGTTCCAACGCTCCTGCGTTGGAATGCTTATGTGATGCTCCAGCGTCACACCTTTAAAGAGCGATATAGGATACCACAAAAAATAAAATTGGCCAATTTTTTAGGGTCACACAAAACGATTTTTGGAGAATAAGGGATTGGGAATAGGGAATCTCACCTTTGCCTGACCGGGTTTGCAATACAAGCGTAATAATTTTCCCTCGTTCCAACGCTCCAGCGTTGGAATGCTTATGTGACGCTCCTGCGTCACACCTTAGAAAAATGAGAGATAGAATGACGCGGGAGCGTCATGATAGACATTCCCAACGAGGACGTTGGGAACAAGAAGGAGGGATTTTTCGCATCAGTTCCCTTATTGCTTACTAAATTGCATGGCCCCCTGTTGCCAAGTGGCCCTTATCGTGTCTCCCGGCATAAATTGACCAGCCAAAATTTCTTGGGCTAACGAATTTTCTAGCAGTTGTTGAATAGCGCGTTTCAGTGGGCGTGCGCCATAAACCGGATCAAAACCGGCTTCGCCAAGATGTTCTAATGCGATATCGTCCACCACTAAATTCATGTGTTGCGCTTGCAAACGCTTCCGCAAATAATCAATTTGCAAGTCAGCAATGGCACGAATATCCGTTCTACCTAACGGATGAAATACCACGATATCATCAACTCGATTGATAAATTCCGGTCGGAAATGTTGCCCAACAATCTCCATGACAGCCGTTTTCATCGTCTCGTAATTTTCTTCACCCGCCATTTCTTGGATGAATTGAGAACCCAAATTAGAAGTCATGACAATCACCGTATTGCGAAAATCAACCGTGCGCCCTTGTCCATCGGTTAATCGTCCATCATCCAACACTTGTAATAATACACCAAATACATCAGGATGCGCTTTTTCGACTTCATCCAACAAAATCACCGAATAAGGTTTCCGTCGCACCGCTTCCGTTAAGTAACCCCCTTCATCATAACCGATATAGCCGGGTGGGGCCCCAATCAAGCGAGCCACCGAATGTTTTTCCATAAATTCGGACATATCCAGGCGTACCATCGCCTCATCCGTGTCGAATAAGAAGTTGGCTAATGCTTTACATAATTCGGTTTTACCTACGCCGGTTGGGCCCAAAAATAAGAAGGAACCATTAGGTTTATTCGGATCAGCTAAGCCGGCACGAGAACGGCGAATGGCATTGGCAACCGTATGTACCGCTTCATCTTGGCCCACTACGCGCTGATGAACAGCTTCTTCCATTCTAAGCAACTTATCGCGTTCACCTTCCAACATTTTGCTGACTGGAATGCCAGTCCATTTGGAAACCACATCCGCAATTTCTTCCTCGGTGACCGCATTGCGTAACAACTGCATATTGCCCTTTTGTTCGACTTGACTCGCAATGACGAGTTGTTTTTTCAAACTCGGAATTTTCTCATATTGCAGTTGGGCCATTTGTTCTAAATCGTTGGCACGCCCAGCGGTTTCTAAAGCTAAATGGGCTTGTTCCAATTCTTCTTTCACCTTACTCACATCTTGCACACTGGCTTTTTCGGTCCGCCAAATTTCCATTAAGTCAGCTAGTTCTTTTTCCAGTTGCTCAATTTCCTCATGTAATTTTTCCAAACGCAGTTTTGAAGCGCGATCTTTTTCCTTTTTCATCGCTTCGCGTTCAATTTTGAGCTGAATTAAACGCCGATCAAGTTTGTCAATGCGTTCCGGTTTAGAATCAATTTCCATCCGAATACGACTGCCGGCTTCATCAACCAAATCAATGGCTTTATCGGGCAATTGCCGATCAGTGATATAGCGGTGCGATAGTGTTGCAGCAGCCACAATCGCTGGATCAGTGATGTCTACGCCATGATGCACTTCATAACGTTCTTTTAAGCCACGCAAAATGGCGATAGTGTCTTCGACATTGGGTTCATTTACCAACACTTTTTGGAAACGCCGTTCAAGGGCTCCATCTTTTTCAATGTATTTACGGTATTCATCTAAGGTGGTAGCACCGATGCAGTGCAATTCACCTCGCGCCAAAGCTGGTTTGAGCATATTACCGGCATCCATTGCGCCTTCTGCTTTGCCAGCACCTACCATGGTGTGCAATTCGTCGATAAATAAAATGATTTGCCCTTCTTGCTTGGCTAAATCGCTGAGTACGGCTTTTAAACGTTCTTCAAATTCACCACGAAACTTAGCACCTGCAATCAACGAACCCATATCAAGCGATAAGAGATGTTTATTTTTTAAGCTTTCTGGTACTTCGCCATTGATAATGCGTTGAGCTAAGCCTTCGACGATTGCGGTCTTGCCGGTTCCAGCCTCTCCGATTAGCACGGGATTATTCTTAGTACGGCGTTGCAAGACTTGCACAACACGACGAATTTCGTCATCACGCCCAATCACCGGGTCTAATTTTCCTTTTAGGGCCCGTTCTGTTAAGTCAATCGTATATTTTTCAAGGGTCTGACGCAAATCTTCCGCATTCGGATCATTCACTGGTTGTCCATCCCGCATTTGTTCAATGGCTGTTTCTAATAACGCTTTATTGGCACCGGCTTTACGCAATAAATTACCGATAGTGCCTTTATCATCAATAGCAGCTAACACAAAAAATTCGCTTGAAATATATTGGTCTTTGCGTTGTTGTGCGAGCTTGTCGGTGAGATTGAATAAGCGATTTAAGTCATTAGAAATATGCACTTCACCATGATTACTGCTGACAGTGGGCATTTTTTCTAAGATTTCCATCAAGTCAGCGTGAATTTGATTGATATTCGCGCCAGCTCGCGCTAAGAGTGAACTCACACCGCAGTCTTTTTGATTTAGCATGGCTAATAACAAATGCACTGGTTCAATAAAACGGTGATCACGCCCAACGGCGAGACTTTGTGCCTCAGATAAGGCTTGTTGAAATCGACTGGTTATTTTTTCCATGTTCATTGGTTTTTATCCTCTTAAATTAATGCGTTTTAAAACATGTAAGGATGAATCGAAGATAATCAAGTCGAAAATTTCCGATTTTTATTTTCTTTCTTTTGAACATGAGGCATTGGGGTTATTCAATGGGATTGATTCAAAATTGAAAAATAACCTATTTTTGGTTCTAATGAGGACGTTGGGAACGAGAAAAAAAAGAATGACGCAGGAGCGTTATGAGGCATTCCCTTTGAGGACGTTGGGAACGAGAAAAACAGGAATGACGCAGGAGCGTCATGATATACATTCCCAACGAAGACGTTGGGAACGAGAAAAATCTTCTTAGGTTGTTGAGAAGGAATGACGCAGGAGCGTTATGAGGCGCATTCCCAACGAAGACGTTGGGAACGAGAAAAATCTTAGGATGAGGGCCCGTTAACTTTCTTTGACATAAATCCGCAAGAGTTGCAAAATTAACAGGGCTACCATCGCTATTCCTAGGGGCCATTGATATAAGGGAGTACGTTGCACATAAATGCGTGTATCTGCTTCTGTTTTTTGCAAAGTTTTGTCGATATGCTCATATACGTTATTTAAGGCACCCAAATTAGTAGCCGGGAAATATGCACCATTAGTGAGTTGGGCGATTTTTTTCAATTCTGTTTCGTTCAAACCACGACTGAACATACCGCCTTTGCCACCAACGCCAATGGTATAAATACGAATATCATATTGTTTGGCTAGTTCTGCTGCTTGCAAAGGTTTCAAAGCACCAGCGTTATTTTCACCATCGGTCAATAAAATCAATATCCGTGAACCTTCCGGTCGCTCTCGTAATTTTTTGACGGATAAACCAATCGCATCGCCAATGGCTGTCTCACGTCCTGCCATACCAATCACGGCTTTTTGTAATAAACTTTGGACCGCTAAATTATCTAAGGTTAAAGGAGCTTGCAAATAGGCATGATCAGCAAACAAAATCAGTCCAATGCGATCACCAACGCGACGTTCAATAAATGGCCCTAACACGAATTTCACTGCATCTAATCGCGTAATTCGTTGTCGTCGATAGACAAAATCTTCGGCTTCCATCGAACCCGATAAATCCACTGCTAACATTAAATCATAACCAGTTTGACTGACTTCGATATGTTTATCAAGCCATTGCGGATACATCAGGGCCCCTACCAAACCGATCCAACATAAAACCAACAAAATTGATCGCCACCACTGGCGACGATGATTTTGAGAAAAATCTAGTTGGGTAAAAGCTTGTTGGACGCGCACCGTTGTTGGCAAACGCAATTGCGGTAATTTTTCAGCCGGATGTTGTTTTATGGGCCAAAAACGCCACACTAACAGCGGCAATGGTAAAAGTAATAAAAAGAAAGGCCATTGAAAAGTAAACATATTTGCGTTTATTGCGTTTGTTGTGTTTGTTGTGTTTGTTGCGTTTATTGTGTTTGTTGCGTTTTTGTGTTTATTGTGTTCGGGAGTTTTTTGCGTTCAGGGAATGAGGTTTGACTTCTGAAAGAGCAAAAATCACTTTTCTCCTTGAGCATGATGACTAAATTTTCACATTTATCTCAGTCAATTCGCAAACGCAACAAACGCAACAAACGCAATAAACGCAACAAACGCAACAAACGCAACAAACGCACAAACGCATTACTCATCTATCCAAGCACGGACTGCCCGATAGACGAGATCAACTTGATAGTTATCTATCCACGCATCTTTTGGCATATAAGGTACTTCTATCAAAATACGCCCTGATTTGATCCAATCAAAATATTGTGGATCATGTTTCGTTAACCAAGCTAACCACTTTTCACCACTTAAACCAGCACAAGCATCACGCCCATGACGCTGTATCGCAACACGACGTAGCAAAATAGATAAAAAGGTAATTTGCTCACGCGCCGGTGCGTGAAGGGGACGTAGCGTTAACCATTCTTTACGGGCAATTTGCCGCCAATTATCTTGCCGTTTTCGTTTTGCACGACGACGATAAATTAGTATACCTACAATAATAAAGAGTAAGAAGGTAAAACCGATTAGTACCCACCAGCCAGGTGCTAAGGGCCACCATGAAATGGTATCTAAACCTCGTATATCACGTAATTGATCAGTTGGATTCATTTCAATTAGGAAATTGAGAATTGGGAATTGGGAATGGGTAATTGGGAATGAATAATTCTACTTTGTCAGATTCATTTTCATTCTCACGCTTCGCGCATCGATGACTTAAATCAATCCCATTTTGAAACTTTGCGTCTTTGCGCCTTTTTGCGTGAGATAAAGTTTAAATATGACAAAGTAGAAGTCAATCTGTAGATGAGTTTTTTTATTATATTTTTGAGTGAAACGTGTCATTGTTCGTTACTTCGTTCCGTTACTGATCGTCGCATAGCGAAGTTACTTCATTACAATTAACAATTAACAATTAACAATTAACAATTAACAATTATCTATGCGTTCTCTGTTGTTGAGCACGTTGACGTAACCCATTGAGTATACTGTTATAAGCTTCTTTTTGAGTGGAAATATTTAATAAGTCTATATAGAGATAATGTGCTAATTCCTCAAGGGCTTGATGATGTTTTTCCCATGCTTGGCGATAGGCAATGCGTCCCGTTTGATTATCGGTATCTATATAAGCTTGAGTACCATCCGGTGCGGTAAAACAAACGGGTCCAATCGCCGGTAAATCATAGTCTGCCGGATCATCAATACTGATAAGCACAATTTCATGATGTTGATGGAGTTGGCTTAATGCACGACGCAAAATTTCAATCGGCGTTTGATTAAAATCCGCGATAATAAAAAGTAATGCGCCGGTTGGTGTACTACGATTTAGGATTTTTAATGCTTTTTCAAGAGCGGTTTCATCAGTGCGAGTGGTATTGGGTAAATGGGTAAGATGACGCAAGACTTGACCTAAAGTACGCCCGGAACGACTTGGACGAAAAAATTGTGGCATCTTTTGTCCAAATAACAAACCGCCAACGCAATCACCATGTCCGTGCGCGCTCCAACCCAATAAAGCCGCAACTCGTGCTGCTTGCACTGATTTGAAAGTGCCGCGAGTACCAAACTGCATAGAAATACCCGTATCTACACATAATACCACGCTACGTTCTCGCTCCTCACGATAGATTTTTAAATAAGGTTTATTCATTCGCGCCGTGACTCGCCAATCAATATGACGAATTTCATCGCCAGGTTGATACTCGCGCACTTCCTCAAAATCCATACCTTGCCCACGAAAAACTGAGGCATATAAACCACTTAATGGTGTATGGGTACGCCGTGAAGAAACTAGCCCTAAACTATAGGCTTGATGGCGTAATTCAAGGAGTTCTTTCAATTGGGGCGTTAACATGATTTGATTCACTATTGCTGATAATTGATCAAAACGAAGTTTCAAATCCAAAATAATTTTTGGACTCCAGTGCCGGAAGGCGCAAATTTTAATATTTGAGTTAAAGCTCAGGCTGCTAAAAGCTCAAACTCTTCAAAAACGATATTTTTTAGCTTATCAACTCATGTTACGCATTCTTCTTCTTGAGGTATTTTTTAGAAGCACGATTTCTCCCTCCCCCTAACCCCCTCCCGCTGGGAGGGGGGACCGTGCGGCGGCATTTTGCTATTCTTTGGCAAAAACGATAAATGATTATATTATCTATTATTTTTTGGTATTAGCTAAGAATAGGAAAATACCACTGAGCGGTCCCCCCTCCCAGCGGGAGGGGGTTAGGGGGAGGGAGAGATCGTGAATATAAAAATAGCCTCAGTTAGTTAGGAAAGATTTTTCTTAAAATCAAGAATCAAGCTTTTTGGAAGCATTGTGCGTAACATGAGTTATCAAAATATTAATATTATTAAGTATAATAATAAAATATAGCTCAAGCAATACTAAACATACTTCAACTCAGTGAAAATTTTGAATCAAGAGAAATCTAATTTCTTCAAGAAATTGGATTTCTTCTTACAAAATTCAAAGGCGAACAGTAAAGACCAAAATCCCTTTGGAAATGTTGAAATGAAGCCACTCAAAGAAACTTTATCCTAATATTGGCTGCCGATTTAAAGAAGAATTGGGGGAATTCACTACCAAACAAAAATTGCTGATAACTATTTTAGAAGTCCTGCGGATTGAAGAACATATTCCAAATCATTTTTGTCTTCCCAGCCCATTTAGATATAGAAATTCCCGATTGAATAAAATACATTTAATATTATTTAAATCATTGATAATTAAATATTAAACTCTATAACTCAGTAACACAATAAACTCGAAAACGCTATATTTAGACATCGTATTTGCTTATATTAATGGATTCCATTAAAATTTATAAAATCTATTGTTGAGAAATCTGAAAAAAATGAACCTGAAATTCAGCCTATTTGCCATCATCCTCAGTTTAGGTATTGGAATTACCTTTTTTTATTTCTTTTTCAAAGAACCGGCACCACTACCCATCGTTAAAACTCGTGTAGCAGTTGCTGCTAATTTTTTTAAACCCTTACAAAAATTAACGCAATTATTTGAAAAAGACTCTAATTACCAAGTTACTCTGGTACCAGCGGCTAGTGGAACACTTTATACCCAAATCAAACATGGCTTACCTTTTGATGTGTTTTTATCGGCAGATACCCAACGCCCAAATTTGTTAGTGCAAGAAGGTTATGCTGTGCCAGAATCGTTGTTTGTTTATGTCAAAGGGCGTATCGTTTTATGGAGTAAAAATCCCGACTTAGTGGATGCACAGGGAGAGGTTTTAAAAACGGATCAATTTACTCGTTTAGCAGTAGCTCCAATCAAAAAAGCACCTTACGGTGCCGCTGCCAAACAAACTCTTCAAAATCTGGGCTTATGGGAAAAATTATGGCCCCGTATTCTACAAAGCACAAATCTCACGCATCTTTATCAACTGGTGGATAGTGGTGAAGCTGAATTAGGCTTTTTGGCATTGTCACAATTAGCTGATAAAAAAGAGGTTGGCTCACGATGGATGGTTCCAAAAGACAAATGTGATCCCCTTGAGCAAAGTGCCGTTTTGCTAAAAAAAGGACAAGATAATGCGGCTGCTAAAGCACTACTCGCTTTTTTGCAAAGTGCCAAAGCTCATCCGATTATTGAAGAGTTTGGCTATGAAGTCCCTTAATAAAGGGGAAAGGAGAAGGGAGAAAGAAAACCAATATTTAATTCTACTTTGTTAGATTCATTTTTATTCTCACGCAAAGCCGCTAAGAACGCTAAGTTATAATATTGAAACTTTGCGCCTTTGCGCCTTTGCGTGAGGTAAAATTTAAATGTAACAAAGTAGAATTAAAGATTTATGCTTCTTTTCTCAAAATCGTACTAATCCTGTCATTTCGAGTGCTGCGAAGAAATATTTTCTGGCTTTATATTTCTACAGCGAAGCTCGAAATGACAAACACTTTCAAATTTTAATGAATAGCCTATTTAGTTTCCTTTCCCCTTGTACCTGTCCCCTGACACCGGTTCCCTGAAACCTGCCCCCTTGAATAGGTGATTAAGATGAAAATTAGTACCAAATTTTTAGTGGTTTTTTTAATCGTCGGAATTACCTTTATTGGTATTGGGATGTTTTCTTTAGTTCAAAGCCGTAATGCCCTTTCAATTCAAGCGTTTAATCATCTTGAAAGTGTTCGTGAAATCAAAAAAGCTCAAATACAAGATTTTTTTTCTGTGCGTCAAGATCATATACACATGCTATTAGATGTTGTCGCCACCCTTCGACAAAGTGCTATCCAAAAACTTCAGAGTGTACAGGAACATAAAAAAGCTCAATTAGAATGGTATTTTAAAGAACGCTTGACTGATATTGAAGTATTATCAAAAAGTGAATTTATCTTCAAAGCACTCAATCATTTTCAGTTAACACTTAAAACCGTGGATGGCACAAGAGAACCGTCGAGTTTGCTCCGGTTAGAAAATCCTTATGACATTGAGTTAAAACGATATAAGGAAGCTTATGGATATAATGATTTGTTCTTAATCTCTAAAAAGGGTGAGGTGGTTTATACTACTACTAACAAAGTTAAACCTGGGCAAAACGTACTTAATGGCGTATTAAAGGATTGTCATTTAAGTCATGGTTTTCAAACCGGCATGAAAAAAGTCGCTATTCAAGATTTTGCACCTTGTATACTGGCAGATAATCAGCATCTTTCCCTGATCACTGCACCGATATTTCAAGATAATGAGGCACTTGGAATGTTGGTATTTACTTTGTCAGTCACTTCAATCAATGCCATTGTACATCAGCGTAAAGGATTGGGTAAAACTGAAGAAGCTTATCTTGTGGGTGCTTCAAAAGGACGCATTGGTTATCGTAGTGATAGATTGATTAAAGGAAAAGAACAACATGTTATCGGTAACGAAGCAAACGGTGAAGATATTACTAAAGCCATTGCTGGACAAGCTGGAACGCTGGTTAAAATGAACGAAGTGGGTTCTTTGGAACTCAGTAGTTATACCCCGTTGCAAATACCAGGACTCAATTGGGCCCTTATCACTCAAATTGGATTAGAAGAATCCATTACCCCAAAACTCAAATTAGAAGGAGAAAAAGAAGATTTTTTTACCCGCTATATTCAACAACATGGTTATTATGATCTCTATCTTATCCATCCTAATGGACACATTTTTTACACCGTGAAACATGAAGGCGACTATGGTACCAATATCCTCAATGGCCCTTATGCTAACTCTGAACTCAGCAAGCTTGTTAAAGAAATATTGCAAAACAAAACTTTTGCCATTAGTGATTATGCACCTTACGCACCTAGTAATCGTGATCCTCATCTTTTTGTTGCCCAACCCGTGGTTAATCATGAAGGTAAAATTGAATTAGTGGTTGCGTTACAATTGTCTGATGAAATTATGGACCAAATTATGTTAGAACGTGCTGGTATGGGTGAAACAGGCGAAACTTACCTCGTCGGTAGCGACAAGCTCATGCGTTCTAATTCCTTTCTTGATTATGATCATCATTCTATAAGAGCCTCTTTTGCTAATCCAATAGAGGGCAAAGTAGAAACGGAAAGTATTCACAAGGCTTTACTTGGAAAATCTGGTGAACATATCATTCAAAATTACCAAGATAATTCAGTTCTGTCCGCTTATACGCCTTTAACAGTTGGCAATACCTTATGGGCTTTGGTTGCTGAAATTACCGTCGATGAAGCTTTTGCCATTCTAAGACAATTGGAATGGTTACTCAGTATTATTGTGTTATTAGTTAGTATCACCGCTATTTTCTTAATTCACCGCTTTACCCAATACTTACTCACCCCTCTTGTACAAGTCAACAAATATTTAAAAGAATTAGCGCAAGGCAAGCTCGTTGAAGCAGACGATATCAAATATCGAGGGAAAGATGAAATTGCTGAAATTTTCACCTCATTTCGTCAACTCAATAATAGTATCAAAAGTACGATAGCACAAGCTAATACCATTGCAGCTGGCGACTATACCCGGGAAGTTTGCCTACTTTCTAAACAAGATCAATTAGGTATAGCACTGTCTGAAATGACACGTACATTAGATAGTCAGTCACAAAAATTACAACAACAACAAGCTATTTTGCGCCAAATTAATGAGCAACTTGAAAAACGAGTTGTTGAACGTACTCAACAATTAGCAACCGCTAATGAAGAAATTATGGCACTTAATCAACGTCTTGAAGCTGAAAATGTGCGAATGAGTGCTGAACTTGATATTACTCGCCAATTACAGCAAATGGTTTTACCGAAACAAGAAGAATTAGAAACCATTAAAGAGTTAGATATTGCGGGATTTATGGAACCGGCTGATGAAGTGGGTGGCGATTATTATGATGTGTTGCAACACAATGGCAGTGTCAAAATTGGCATTGGTGATGTGACCGGACATGGATTGGCTAGTGGCGTGTTGATGTTAATGGTACAAACGGCAGTTCGTTCCTTGTTACATAGTGGACTTAAAGATGCCAGTCAATTTTTGAATATTCTCAATCATATTATTTATAATAATATACAGCGGATGAATACCGACAAAAATTTAACGTTATCTTTATTAGATTATCAAAACGGACAATTGCGTTTAACCGGACAACATGAAGAAGTGTTAGTTGTGCGTCAGGGAGGACAAGTAGAACGGATTGATACTTTTGATTTAGGATTTATGGTCGGGCTCGAACCGGATATTACCGATTTTGTGGCGCAAAGAGACATAGCCCTGCAACCGGGAGATGGTGTGGTATTATACACTGATGGCATTACAGAAGCGCGAAATGTTGATAAAGTACAATATGGGCTTGAACAACTCTGCAAAGTCATCAGTCACAATTGGCATTATTCCGCTATAGAAATACTACAGGCTGCGGTTGCTGATGTACGACATCATATTGGTGAGCAAAAAGTGTATGATGATATTACTTTGTTAGTTATCAAACAAAAAGCATTTAATAGATAAGAGGAATGACGAAAAATGATCCAAATATTTGGTCACTTTATTGAGGAATTTCAAGATGATAATGAATATTTAAAAATCTGTTTTTCACCGCGTTCAGTTTCACTGAAACAACGTTGGCGGACGAATGGCTTATCGGCTGATTTTATAGCAGATTACTTACAAGCCTTTTTTACGGGCAAACCTAAAAATATCAATGAACCAAATGCACCCATTCCAGCACATAGCAAGAATGCGGTTAAATACGTTGCCAACGAATTATTAGAAAATGCAATGAAGTTTAGTGATGACACTTTAGGCTTTGCCACTAAAATCGCATTTCATTTGTATGACGATAAATTAGTATTTCATGTGACTAATAGTATCAAGCCAGAAATCATTAAAGATTTTCAAAATTTTATTAATGAATTATTGCAAGAAGAACCCAATGAATTGTACTTTCGCCGTATGGAAACCAATGCCCTTGACGACAATAATCATCGTTCTGGGTTAGGCGTTCTCAGTATGATATGTGATTATTCAGCTCAAGTCGCTTGGAAATTCGAGACGCTTGAAACTTCTCCCCCAATCACATTAGTAACAACAATGGTATGTTTAGAGGTATAAATTTATTTATTTTAGTAAAGAGGAAATGGCATGGAAATAAAAACCGATGAATATAATGTGGCTTACAACTCAGATACTGCGACGGCTATTTGTAAAGGCTCATTTTTACTCAGTAGCGCAGAAGAATACGCGCCCATTTTGCAGATATTAAATACTGCCGCAGAACAACAACCCAAGCAATTAACTTTGGATGTGAAAGAATTAGAATTTTTAAACAGTTCAGGCATTAACATGTTTACGAAATTTGTGATCAGTGTACGGAAAAAGACAACTTTACAATTGGTAACAATAGGCTATGAAGGAATTCCATGGCAAGTGAGATTGTTGAAGAATTTACAACGCCTGTTACCAACTTTAAAACTTAAATTAGAATAAATGGGAATTGGGAATTGGGAATTGGGAATTGGTAATTGGAAGAACTTTTTTGTTTCATAGTATTTTCAAAAATTTATGTAGATAAAAACAATTAAAATAAAATATTACCTATTTTTTCTGTGTTTTCAGTATTTTTTAAAGAAATACTATTTATAGCAATTTTTCGTATTTTATTGACTGCCTTGTCTCTAACATGAGTTATTCATTACCAATTATCCATTCCCAATTACCCATTACCCATTCCCAATTCCCTAAACATAATGTTTGTGTTCTTTGCGACGCTTACCAGAACGTTGCGTAATAACCCCTTTAATGGCTTCTAAGCTTGAAATTTTTAGTGTTGGATATTGTTCGTTTAAAGGTTTTAAAAAATATTGCTCATTTTCAATCACCAATTGTCTGAAAATATACTCTTCTTCATAAACAGCAAAAACATAAGAACCATTTGAAACTACACCATCTGGCTCAATAATAATAACATGTCCCTCCACAAATTCAGGAGCCATACTGTCTCCTAACACACGGAGGGCAAATGGTTCATTTCCACATTCGCCCATTTTTTAATACCTCATAATCAAATTTAATCCAAAATAACATAAATTCTCCAAAATAAATTTTAGACTTTTTTTGAGAGAGCCAAAAAAATCCTATTTCTTTAAGAAAATTAGGATTTCTTAAAAAACGACATTACTACCCAACAAATACTATTGTCTTTAAGAAATAGTATTTGTAAAAACTAAATGAGTTTGGAGAAGTTCAAACTTTAATTTGGACACCCATGTTAATAATCTATTTGGAGGAAAACTATCTCTGTGAGTGAAATTACAATTGAACATAATCCTTCCCCCGCAAAATTAGAGGTAATGGGTGTCGATGATTGGCCCCTCTGGACTAAGGAAGTCTCTGAATTTGCTTGGACTTATGACACTAACGAGACGTGTTACATTTTAGAAGGTGAAGTTGTGGTTACGCCAGATGGCGGTCAACCGGTTACGATGGGAGAAAGCGATTTGGTGACTTTTCCCGCTGGCATGTCTTGTACCTGGCATGTCCGTCAACCCATTAAAAAACACTATAAATTTGATTAAATATTTTAAAGAGACAATGACAAGGTTTAAGGATACGACAATAAATAACTTATGTGAAATACGTTGTTTGAAATGGTTCGACAAGCTCACCAACCATAGAAATTTCTACATAAGCTAGATCGAAAAGAAATAGTATTTGTTGACAGTGCATAAGTTATTTTCTGTTAAGCCTTTTATATATTATAGCGTTTTTGAGTTTAAGGTGTTGTAGAGTTTAATACTTTGAAATTTTTAATAATAGTAATAGTATTTTATTCAATAGGGAATTACTATAACAAGAAATTTAATGTGTCATTTTTTTTGGGAAAACCAAAAAATAAATTCTCCTTCTCAAAAAAATCTTAAGAGCATCAGAAATCCTATTTCTTAAACTTGATATTTGAGAGGATTATTTTTTTGGAATTTCCTTTAAGGAATCCTAAAAACCGGTCATTTTTCGCTTTAAAAAATATTATCGACAAAAAAATTTGTAGTGAAACTCGCTTTGGAAATAACAAAGTTCAGCGGAGAATAACGAAATAACTTTATTGTGTGACGTTCAATAACCGGCTCTAATTGCTCTTGAGGCACTTTGTATAACATGAGTCAACTAACACCATCCCTGCTTATATTCAATTCTTAATTTCTAAATCATTATGGGCATCCATGAAATTTCTATTGACCGTTTTTTATCCTTAGATAATGCCGAATATGAAAAACGCATTATAGCTGCCAAAGCCAAGCTCGGTAAACGTTTAGTTATTTTAGGACATCATTATCAACGTGAAGAAGTCTTTAGACAGGCTGATTATTCTGGAGATTCACTGAAATTATCGCGTCAAGCCGCTCAGTCGGGTGCTGAATATATTATCTTTTGTGGTGTTCACTTTATGGCTGAAGTGGCAGATATTTTATCAAGTCCAGAACAAATCGCCATTTTGCCCGATTTAGCTGCTGGATGCTCAATGGCTGACATGGCTAATCTTGAAAAAGTGGAAACAGCTTGGCAACAACTGTCTGCTTTACAAAATGCCGATGAATATATTACGCCGGTGACTTATATTAATTCAGCGGCTGATTTAAAAGCATTTTGTGGTCGTCATGGCGGGATTGTTTGCACCTCTTCCAATGCCCAAAAAGTATTGGAATGGGCTTTTAACCAACGTGAAAAAGTCTTATTTTTTCCGGATCAACATTTGGGGCGTAATACCGGCTATCGTATGGGCATACCATTAGAACAAATGGTAACTTGGGATTTTGATAAGCCGCACGGTGGTTTGACTGAAGAACAAGTCAAAAAAGCCAAAATTATTCTGTGGGATGGCTTTTGCTCAGTTCATCAACAATTTTTACCAGAGCATATTGATAATTTCAGAGCCACTTATCCTGACGGTAAAGTCATTGTCCATCCAGAATGTTCGTTTGAAGTTTGCCAAAAATCCGATGAAATTGGTTCAACCGAAGTCATTATTAAAGTAGTTAAAGCATCACCCCCGGGCAGTCGTTGGTTGGTTGGCACCGAAGTCAATTTAGTCAATCGCCTTGAGCAAGAATGCCAAACTGACAACAAATTTGTCCATTACATGGCTCCTTTTGTTTGTAACTGTTCAACCATGTATCGCATTGATCCACAACACTTATTATGGACCTTAGAAAATTTGGTTAATGGCAAAGTGGTCAATCAAATCAAAGTCGAGCCTGAAGTTGCAGAACCGGCACGATGGGCTTTGGAGCGGATGTTAGCAGTGTCGCCTTAGAAATTATGGTCCAAACCTGACCGATTTTAAAAACAGGAGTGGCACAGGTAGTGGTTTACAAAATAGGCATTCATGCCTATTTTGTCCTTTTAAGCTGTGCCACCGATGAAGGCTCAGACTGTCCGGTGTCGCACTCACTTTCTTCCTCTCTCAAAGGCGAAAGCAAAGCCTTCCCATCCACTTGTGTTATTTATGATTTTCTACTTATTTATCTTTTACTCGATGTTCAAGTTTTTTCTCAAAGAAAATAACTACAAGGATTGCATGTAAGCAAGGATAAAACAGAGTGTGACATGGTTTAGCTTTGTTATGATTCGTTTAACGCTTTGCTTTTCACGAAAACAGACAAAAAGGACTATCCTTGCTTACATGCAATCCCTGTAGTTTATTGGGAAACTTGATTATCAAGTTTTACTTTATTTTGACTCCAATTATTGTTTTCCAACCCTAATGATTTCTAATAATTTCAACCTGACTCGCTTTATCAAACAGCCAGTTTAAGGTATCAAATAATTTCTGTAGATTGCTAGGCTCATCATTATCATCTAAAACGGATATCTTATTTAGCTGTTTTATAAACAAAACCTTTTCCCGGTCAAACTTACCGAACTGCCAATCTTCACCAGTGGTAACTACTGCATAGCACTTTGTCGCACCTTGTGTTGAAGCTGCATACATTTCGGCTAACGCTTGTGCCCAACTTTGATCCCAATCTGCCTTTTTAGCCTCTACCACACAGAGAGAAGGTATACCAAATTCACCGCGTATTTTAGTGGTAGGTGCTACGAGGAAGTCTGGAGTACCAGAAAGGTCGTTATCAGGATCGACGTTGTAGCTCACATGCGACCAAACGCGAAAATTCGAATAACACTTATCAAGAACCTTTAATATAGGTTTGATAATATCTTCACAGGTAGCCGCCTCTGATAGAAAACTTAAAGGGTCTTTGAAGTTTTCTTTTATTTCCTCAAATTTGTAATCGGGTATATTTTTGAGAGGTAATGTTTTTACAAAAGGTTTACTATCCGTTATAAGATTAAATTTTTTTGCTACCTCTATTTCTGTTTTAAAGTGACTAAATCCCATGATACATTTTCCTTATGAATGCTGATTATTTAACTTGTGCATTTCAGTTGTTTCGGGAAATCGCTTCGATATTGTTCACTTTATTTAATTTCCATTCCTAAGTTAGAAACCTCCATGACGTAAAACAAATACTATTTCTTAAAAAAATAGTATTTGTAGGAATTACAAATTATCATCCTTTGTCACTTTCTCCAATTCCTCTCGGCTATAAGTCCTTAAATCTGCATTTTGAAAATCGTCATCTTTGTGCCTTGGAGTCCAAAGCTTTAGCTTTAGAAATCTCACCAGTCCATCTTGAAAATGAACTTAATGATTATCCTTTTCTACTTTCTCCAATTCCTCTCGGCTATAAGTACTCAAATCGGCATTCTGAAAATCCTCATCTTGAGGAATTAAAAGATGAACACTATCAATAAAATCAATAGCAATCGTTATTTTTGAGAAACGACAATTTAGGACATGTCCCCCATGTTGTTTATCTTTTGAAACAAAGTGTAAATGGTAGCCGGGGATATTGAGTTTATCCATGTATTCTGGAAACCAATAGCCAACGGCTGTACCAGTAATGTGCTTGAATTCAAAAATGGGTTGAGAGGCAGTCACTTCTGTCGCTGGCGGGTAGGGTTTCTTTTGTTTGTGGACGCTACGTGTTTTGAGATAATCAAACGTACCGGTGATCTTCAGCGCGTAAGGACGATTACGACTCGGCAAATATTGATCAAGGTCATTTTGGAAATCCGTATAATTTTGCATCGGTTTTTCCAAAGTGACTATTTTGTCAGCGCGGAAAAAATGCACTGTGGCATAAGGCGTTTTTTGGGAATCGGGAATAAGATGCACTGAGCCGTCACCTTGTATTTGATAAAATTGTCCATCAAAGGCAAGCATTTCTCCATCTAAACCATTAACTGTCCCAAATCCAAAATCCCCAAAAGTTTTTAATTGTCCAAAAGTAGTATCACCATCATACACGCCTTTTAATAACGCTTGAATGGTAGAAATTTGAACCACCGTTGATTGATTTTCTGAGGCTTGTGTGTATCCCGTCAATAGGCAAAGAATAATAAGCCATTTCCACATTTTCTTTTTTAGCATAAAATTATTTAAATGACACAAATAGTATTTCTTTAAGAAATACTATTTGTTGAAGAAGTAAAAGTCGTTTTTGAAAAAACCTATCAGGTTTATACCATTATTTGTTTAACACTACCGATAAAATTCCCATTGATAAATTTCTTAAAAGTCTATGAGAAATCCTATTTCTTGAAGAAATGGGATTTCTTTGACATTCATAAAAAGTAGCAAAGTTTCCAAAAAATCAACGAAAAATACCAGTGGGCACTATTTCAAAGTGTATTTTATTTTTAAAGCTCTGTGCGTAACATGAGTTATTAAAAATAAATTTTGGACTCCTTTAACTAACAAATGCTATTTCTTTAAGAAATAGTATTTGTAGGGCTCAAAAACCTTGTTTTTTACCAGTGAAAATTTTTATCGTGATAAAATTAATCAATTTATTGTTATAAAGAAAAAAACAATAAGTTATTGATGTATTTTTCATTAACAATTAACAATTAACAATTAACAATTTGGCACAAGGGGTCCTTACATGTCTTATAACGAGGTAGAAGAGCCGTCATTAAAACCACCATTGTATCAGACGCTCCTACGAAAATTTAAAAGCCTGCCACACTTAGTGGTTATTACAACATTAGCCGTGATTGTGGGTATTCTTGCCGGATTAGGTGCTGTTTTTACCGAATGGCTAGTTGAAGTGGTACACCATGCTTTTTTTGAAGAGAAATTGTGGGGATTACTCAACGTATTTGGTGAATATTATTTGATTGTTATCCCGGCAATAGGGGCCTTAATTTTTACCCCCATTATTCTCCACTTTGCCCGTGAAGCAAAAGGACACGGCGTATCTGAAGTTTTAGAAGCGGTATCAATCAAAGGCGGACGCATTCAACCACGAGTTGGCGTAGTGAAGTCAGTTGCCTCAGCATTTTGTATTGGTACTGGGGGTTCTGTGGGATTGGAAGGACCTATTGCCCAAATCGGTTCTGCTTTAGGTTCCTCAGTGGGACAATACTTTAAGATGAATGAAGATAGAATTCGTCTCTTGCTCGCCTGTGGTGCCGGTGCTGGTATTGCTGCCACCTTTCACGCGCCTCTCACCGGAACTATTTTCGCACTAGAACTCATTTTAGGTCATCTTGAAGCCCATTATTTCAGCGCAGTCGTCATTTCAGCCGTTGTGGCTGATACGGTTGCTCAATTCTTTTTTCATACCGCGCCAGTTGTTGTTGATCATTATACTAATCCAATTCCTCTGGAACTGGTACTTTATGGAATATTAGGTGTCATTACCGGCTTATGTGCCGTATTCTTCGTCAGAGTTTTGTTTGCGATGGAAGGATTATGGAAAAAAATTCCGCTACCCATGCCAGAATATACCAAACCAGTCATGGGCGGTTTAATCTTAGGCGTTGCTGGTATGTTCGTTTTTTTCCAAATGGACGGTGTTCCTCGTTTTTTTGGTATTGGATATGAGAGCATGGATGATGCGCTTAACGGTAGATTAGGCTTAGAACTGATTTTTGGGTTGTTTTTAATCAAAATTTTTACGACTAGCTTAACACTCGGCTCTGGCGGCTCTGGCGGTACATTTACCCCTTCATTATTTATGGGAGCCATGTTAGGTGGCAGTTTCGGACATGTTGTCAATATGTGGTTTCCAGAAATCACAGCCCCCCCAGGTGCTTACGCATTAGCTGGTATGGCTGCATTTTTTAGTGGGGCCGCTCATGCACCGATGACAGCTATTTTTGTGGCTTTTGAATTAACCGGTAATTATCATCTGATTTTGCCAATTATGCTGACAACGGTGATAAGTAGCCTCGTTTCACAGACGATTCATCCCAACTCCATGTATACGCTGAAATTGGTTGGACGAGGTATCCGAATTATAAGAGGTGCCCCTGGACAAGAACTTTATATTATGGATAGTATCAGCGTCAATGAAGCGATGACTGAAAAAGTAGATACTATTCCTTTAACTATGCCACTACTTCGCTTAATGGAAAGATTTGACCAGAATCACCATCATGGTTTTCCGGTGGTTAATGAAGTTGGAGAATTAGCAGGTATAGTCACTACTAAAGACCTTGACAATGCTATCGCAGCGGGAAGACTTGGTGGAAGAACGGTTGCCGATATTGCTGTACGGGATGTCTTGGTCACTTATCCTTTTGAACCAATGAGTGCTGCCTTAGAACGATTGGGGATGCGTGATGTCAGTCAATTACCGGTGGTTGAAGATGAAGGCTCGCGGAAATTAATTGGTATTGTACTACGAACCGATATTATTAAGGCTTATAATAAAGCATTGAAAAAGCGTGGTAGGCACTGATAAAAGGACCAAAGCTAAAGCTTTGGACTCCACTCCAAAGGACCACAGCTAAAGCTTTGGACTCCACCCCATCGGTTTGGAGTACAAAGCTTTAGCTTTGGAAATTATTTTTCTCTATGCGAATTGCATTTGATTTAGACAATACCTTAATTCGTGAGCAATATCCCTTCCCACTTGAACCTCAATCTCAACATTGGCTTTTAAAATTCTTCGGATTTGAGGCGTTGCGAAAAAATACTATTCAATTAATGAAATCTTTACAACAAAGTGGTGACGATATTTGGATTTATACGTCATCAAATCGAGATGTTTTTTATTTACGATTACTATTTCGACGGCAAGGTATTTTTTTAGGTGGTATTGTCAACTTCACTATCCATCAAAAAACCGTCAAAATACGCAGCAGTAAATATCCACCCGCTTTTGGTATAGATTTATTAATTGATGATTCCAGAGGAATAGAAATTGAGGCGAGAAAATACCATTTTAATATGATTCGCGTGTTGCCTGAAGATGAAGAATGGCATTTAAAAGTTATGGAAAAAGTTGAGGAACTCAAAGCATTTCCAAATTTCGACACTTATTATAGCGTTTAATGCGTTACCGCGTTATAGCGTTTTTTATTTAATTTATGAATAACTTAAACTAAATTAATTGTATTTTATTTAATCGGGAATTGTTATAACACCCTAGGACGCACCCTACATCGCAATGCCATTAAGGGCAACCATAAAGGATTGCCCCTACATAAGATCATGATTTGTAGGGGTAATCCCTTGTGGTTACCCCAATTAAAATCCTTAACTTA
>Ga0233403_10000173_pt1 | contig 29187 bp, 24 predicted proteins | sample Na_oxic_1_MG_FD_179866 | JGI IMG/M metagenome (GOLD analysis project Ga0233403, IMG submission 179866) | Seawater microbial communities from Saanich Inlet, British Columbia, Canada - Na_oxic_1_MG | ecosystem: Environmental > Aquatic > Marine > Inlet | place: Canada: British Columbia | collected...
GAACAACATTTACTATTCAGACTCCTATATCTATTTAAACTTGAGTAAAAAACAGTCTACAATTTATTTTGGGTAATTTTTTTTGCTCTTAAGCATAAAAAAATGACCTGGTTCAAAAATGATAAATTGAGGATAATTGTTACGAGGCGCACCGGAGTTCAAAGCGGATCTTTGTTTTTTAGCACGAAGCTTCGTTTTGAACTCTAAGTGCTAAGGGACAAGGCAGTCAATAAAATAGGTGTTTTGAAATCAAAATGGCTACAAATAGTATTTCTTTAAGAAATGCTATTTGTTAAAAGTGCGTAAAGTCCAGTGAAGAACTCCAGAAGAACTCCAAATGTTACCTTGAATTGAATTATGCCAAAAAATATCCCATTCTTGCTTCTGAAAAAATACGATTTCTTGAAGAAATCGTATTTTTAAATGGGATAATAATTTTTTGCTTTTCACCTTATAATACCTTCGCTAAAGTTGAAAACTGATGTTTCGGGAATGAGGAACGAATTCCAGAAACAACGAAAATGATATCCATTTTTAAATTGGCGAAGGATTGACCTTAATGAAAGGATTTTTATAATAAATCATGTTATCCACTGTGTGTGTTCCAAAATAACTCTTGGATTCCAAACTACAATACAAGTGTGCAAAATTTATTAGACAATACACACTTTGATAATTGAACCCTTTTCCAATTCTTAAATTTAGGCAAATTTTTAGGAGTAGGTTAATTTGGCTATTTATTTTTACTATCCCAAAATAAAAAATATTCATTTTAAATGGTTCTTTTAATATTCCTTTAAAACAAACTGGTATAACTCTTGCCGATAAATGAGTTGATAAACTTGAATAAAAGCATAAAAACTACAACAGTGTGATTTTTATCACAGATTTTGACATGATAGTTTTTAGGAATGAATACGAAATAACTTACAAAAAACCTCCCCCAACCCCTCCTTATCAATTCGGTACGTTCCCCCGCCTTACAAAGGAGGGGGCTAGGGGGTGGTTAGAAATAAAACCGGGAAGTTATTTCATGACCATTCCTAGCAATTTTAAGTGTGATTCTTAGTCACCTATTTTTACAGATTTTGATACGATAGTTTTTAGCAATTTTAGATGAGTTGACGTTTTTAGCGTTTAAGGTAAAGTGTCTAATAACTGGTGTGTTAAATTTGGGTTAATTTTTCTCAGTCTTTTTCCCCCGGTTTTTGTTCCATTATAAATAAATCAAAAACCACAAATACTATTTCTTGAAGAAATAGTATTTGTAAATGTCGAGCGAAAAATGACCAGCCTAAAGTGGTAGATTTAATAGCTAAACTGGTATTCAGTCAACCTTAAAATGAGGGATAACAAAATTTCCTAAAAATTAATCCTATATCCTTTTATAAAAGGAGAGTTCCCCCCTTCTTTGACTCATCCCTTTGGGATTAGGGATATAATAAGGGAGGGAATTTTAAAACCAAAAAATTTATGAGCAGGTACTTAAAAATTTTTACTATCTTCCTATAAAAAAAATATTTCAGCCAAAAATGTCATTGATAACCTGGTTAAAGTATATGTTAAGATAATCATTCAATCATTCTGGTGTAATGAATTATATGATTGAATTACCTTAATTATCGCCAATTTTATTATCGAACTGTGAAATTTGGACTTTTTGGATAATGGAAAATCATAAATTATTTAAGACTTATGATCTTTAAATTAATAGTTTCATTTTTATCCGTGCGAAATATATCAAATTTGTGCGATCTGCGTGATACACCAAAATGGCCATTCTTTTAAACCGATTAACTCTCGTTTTATGACACCTTCAAAACCATTAGTAACCTACCGCCGGTTGAAATTTTTAAGAATAATTGGGTAAAAGGGGTCAGAATCAACGTTGAACTTTAAAATTAACGATTTACAATATAAAAAAAATTATGAATCAAGAATATATAAAAATGTCTGACAATGATATTCGAGGTTCAAGTTTTTGCGCGCAAAAACTTGAACCTCGAATGTTGTTTGCTAAGGATAGTGTCGTTAAGGATAATGCCATTTTTGAAGATGATGAAGTGCTGTTTGCTGACGAGGCAGAAATTCCTTCTTTTGAAGAGGATACGTGGGGAATATTGATTATTGATGATGAAGAGGATGTCCATCAATTGACCCGTTTTGTGCTGGAAGATTATGTTTACCAAAACAAAAAATTAAAGTTTATCAGTGCCTATTCGGCTGAAGATGCTAAAGCCCTATTTAAGCAATATCATGATATTGCAGTCATTCTCCTAGATGTCGTCATGGAAACTAATGATGCCGGTTTAAAATTGGTCAAGTATATACGTGAAACACTACAAAATCACTTTGTTCGTATTATCCTACGCACGGGACAACCTGGCTATGCACCAGAAAAACAAGTTATTTTGAAGTATGATATCAATGATTATAAAAATAAGACTGAATTAACGGACCAAAAATTGTTTACCGTTATGACAGCTAGTTTGCGGGCTTATTCCGATATTATGACCATTGAGTCATACCGACAACATTTAGAAGATAAAGTTGTGGAGCGGACTTATGAACTGCAGAAAAAAAATGAAGAACTCATCAAGCTTAATCAAGATAAAAACGAATTTTTAGCTATTGCCGCGCACGATCTAAAAAATCCACTGGCATGCATTCAATCGTTAGCAAACTTGATTAGAACTTCTTGGGATGATTTTCCAAAGGATAAACTCATTGAATTTTCTGAGATGATAGAAATCAGTGCCCAGAAAATGTTTTCTTTAATTACAAATTTATTGGATGTTAATACGATTGAATCTGGCGACAGGAATTTACTGATTGGCCAAATTAATATACTTCCCATTTTGCAAGTGGTAGTGAATAATTATCAAAGATCGGCAAAGGACAAACAAATCTCCTTACATTTCCAGTTTATTGAAGATGAATACCAAATTTTGGTTGATGAAAATGCCATTTATCAAGTATTGGAAAATCTCATTTCCAACGCGGTCAAATATTCGCCACATGGTAAAAATGTGTACGTTAAAATTCTAAAAAATGAAAAAAATATCTGTTGTCAAATACAAGATGAAGGACCTGGACTCTCTGACAAGGAAAAACCGAAATTATTTGGCAAATTTTCCCGTTTGACTCCACGTCCCACAGGTGATGAACATTCAACGGGTTTAGGATTATTCATCGTCAAAAAATTAGTCGATGTCATGAAGGGCAAGGTGTGGTGTGAAACTGAATTAGGAAAGGGTGCCATGTTTATTGTTGAATTTCCATTAGTTAAAAAAGAAGGAGAATAAAGGAAAAGCAGAAAAAATTAACCCAATTACAAATAACATGTTACGAAATTTGTCATGGTCAAAATGAGGTGGAACGTTAAAGATATCCCAAAACGATTCGATGTGACCTCAATTTGAGGTAAATAGTATTTTCAATGATGGGCATTCATATCCTACATCAAAGGTCACACCCTATTAAATATATTTTTATTCAATCGAGATATAGCGATATGGGATATTATACTGTTCGTTTTTGAATTTTGTGAAAATCAAAAATGTCGAAGAAATCCGAGATCGAAAAGAAATCCGATTTCTCTTGATTCAAAAATTTCACTGATTTGAAGTACGTTCAGTATAAAATCCCTAAAAATTTGAGGGCGTGAAAAATCCTACTTCTTAAAGAAACTAGGATTTCTTAGATTTTCGTCATTTGGGATGATTATATTTTCTAAAATTCCCGATATACTTTAAAAAGTGGTATTATTTAGTAACGTTTTAAGTATTACAATAGATATTTTGCAAAAATCGCCATAATTAATTTATTGATTAATAAAGAGATAATTTTTACTATTTTTGAGTGATGCAATATTTTAATTATTGAATTGATTTATCTAAAAATTTTTGAACATTTAAGAAGTTGACACATAAATCTTTATAACATTTTAAGTGCTATTAAAAAATACCTAGTGCAGGAGGGCGGAAATCCCAATACCATTCTGCCATGAGCTAAAGCTCATGGCTTAAAGCTCAAGTCCCCTAAAGGGCACTATCTAACTATTGTTTAGTTGGCTTTAGCCAACTTAAGCTTTGAGCCATGAGCTTTAGCTCATGGCGGAATGAAATGGTATTGAAACTTCCGCCCTCCTGCACTAGTTCCAAAAGTTAACTAGAGTATTTTTATGTTTAGAAAAGTGAAAATACTTTTATTTACCTAATTTATATAGATTAAGAGATTGTACATAATATCTTATTGTATTTATAGAGCCTTGAGGAAAAAAATATGAAAGTAATCGCAATAGGCGTTAATTCTGCCTTTGCCACTGGGCCATACGAAGATGTGATTACTGTTATTAAGGCCCGTGATTTATGCCTTCAGTTTACAGGTTCAAATGCCTCTCCTGAAGTCATTATGGCCGAGATTGAAAAACTAAGTCAACGTCTTTATACACCCAGATGGCAGTCTAATTTTCTGATTGAATTTGATACGCCAAATAAAAAAGGCAAAAGGCCATATCGCTTATTAATTGATGCCGGGGGTGACGTGAGACACGCTCTCAAAAACCTGGGGTTAACTTCTGCTGATATGGATGGCATTTATATTTCACATCCCCATAATGATCATATTGGTGGGATGGAATATTTGGCACTGACCACGTTTTTTAATCCTTTTTATACCCCCGCAAAGCAAGAATGGCTTAATAATCAATTTATTGCCGATAAACTGTTTCTGGAGTCAGAATGGTGGCCCGTCCCACCGGCCAATACCAAGCCCGACTTGTTTGTTCATAGAAAAGTGTTAGAACCTTTAAAAAGAGCAGTAGGACCAGGTTTAGACACTTTACAAGGTGTACCTAATGTCAGTCTTGAAACCTACTTTGATATTCATGTTCTTGGGAAACAAGAAAATGGATACACAAAATCACAAACCTTTCAAGATGGTGATGAACATTGGACGTTAACACCTATTTTTGCCATGCACGTCATTTCTAGTTCCGAAGAAATGCCGAGTTACGGCTTGAGTCTGCAACATTCAACTGGTTACAACGTTCTGATGCCAACGGATATTCAATCTATGATGCCTTCGCAATTAGAATCGCATTATCTGCGAGCGCATAGGATTTATATGGATTGTGAAACCTCTCCGTTTCCTTCCGGCGTACATCCACATATACATGATTTAATTAATAATATGGATAAAGAAGTCCAAAAAAAATGTCTTCTTTATCACTATGATGCTTATCCAGAAGTGCCAGAAGATATGTTTTATGGCATTTTAAAAACCGGAGATTCACACACTTATCCAGATGAAGAATTTCAGGCGATGAGGGAAAAAGCAGAAGAATGAGGCAATTACCTCAAGAAAATTCACAGAATCGTTTGCCTATTTCTTTGATCACGGGTTTTCTCGGTAGTGGCAAAACAACTTTACTTAACCAATTATTACATCAACCTTCGATGCAACATACGGTGGTGATTGTTAATGAATTTGGTGAAATGAGTATTGACCACTTGCTGGTTAAAGCAACTACCGAAGATATGATGATATTGGAAGGGGGATGTGTGTGTTGCTCAGTACGTAGCGACTTGCTTAATACATTGGAAGAATTAATCCATAAAAGGAAATGCCATGAAATTCCTGAATTTAAACAAGTCCTGATAGAAACCACTGGATTGGCCGATCCGGCACCTATTCTACGGACACTTATCAATGATTCGTTTATTGTTGCCCATTACCGTTTGGATCAGATTATTACTACTGTTGATGTGTTCTATGGTATGCAAGAACTCAATGATTATGATGAATCTGTCAAGCAAGCTGCATTAGCAAATCATCTGGTGTTGACTAAAATTGATCTGGTTGAAGCGAACACACTTGAAATACTTAAACAACGTTTGCGCTGTCTCAATCCGACGGCCCTTATACATGAAATCAATTTTCATGAACAAACCCTCAATGCGGCCACTTTTTTTGAAAAAAACGATTACAATTTTGAAACTCAACAGTTTGATATTGAACGCTGGTTACAAGCTAATATTTATCTTGAACATCAAAACACGATTGAAACATCGGTACCTGCATCACCACCTGCTTCCCAATCTGGAGATAACTGTCACATAGATGATACTCACTCCCCCATTCGACATGATGCTTATATAAAAACTTTTTGCATTGAATATCACGAACCCTTGCATTGGCTCACATTAGAACGCTGGATACAACAGTTGACTCGTTTGCGTGGTAAAGATTTACTTCGGGTTAAAGGAATTGCTTATACTTATGAAACTGATTTACCCGTCATTCTTCAAGGTGTTCAACATATTTTTCAGCCTCCAGTGACATTGGATGCTTGGCCCACTTTAGAACGACGATCACAAATTGTCTTTATTACCCGCAATATTGAAAAAAATGTGGTTGAGCAGCTATTACATGCCTTGATTGAGAGCAAAACACCTGTTGATGTTTGTCAGGCTGCCTTGATTTTGTTAGGGCAACAATCAGCTTGAATCAAGTTAATTTACCAATAATTATCTCTTCAAAATTCAAATCTTTCAAAGTTTCTCCTCCCCTTTTTGATTAAAATTAAGGTGGGCAACGATAAATTACGTTGCCCACCTTATTATCAATTTTTCTTATTTATAGCTATTGCACGGTTAAGTTTTTGGATTGATGAACAAATATTGAGTTTAGTCCCTTCCGAACAGCAAGAGTATTTAAATAATATTAAGGTACCAAAAAAGCCTTTCATTTAAGCGGTCCTATCATTAGGACTTTGAGCGAAGGCGGTATTTTGGTGATTGATGAAATTGAAGCGAAAATGCATCCGATGATGACCATTAATGCGATCAACTTATTTTTGCCACTCACGATACTAATTTACTGACGTATTGTCCACTTCGCAGAGATCAAATCAATTTTGTAGAAAAGAATAATTGGGAAGCGACTGAGATTTACGCGCTTTCGGATTTTAGCTATTTTGATGAAACGTCAAAACGCCCTGATGTCGATAAAGAAAAAAGCTATTTTGAAGGTAGATATGGGGCTATACCCGCGCTTGGTTCTTTTCTGAAAAAAGTGGAGAAGTGGTATGGCTAAAAAGGAAATGAGTATGTCAAAATTAATATTTTCAGAGTTATCCGAAAACAATTTATCACCTCTCATTAATCTGGTTGAAAAAGGTTTTGAAATTGATAAATGGGATAAAATGAGCAGTGGCTCATGCACAGAGCGTGAACAAGAGAAAATTAAAAATATTCAAGAGCATTTAATTAATTATCAACTCAATTTAATGAATGAGGCAACTATTTGGGCGAGAGCTATTTATCCTCTGCTTTTGTTAGCCGAAAGTACTCATATTCAAGCTTGGGCTGAAGTACCACTTTCAGCACAATTTCCACATTTTGAGCTTGAGGGTATCGTTGATGGCGTGTTAGGAAAATGTGTCGCAGGTAAAATTAAAGCCCCTTATTTAGTGGTTGTCGAAGCTAAACGAGGCTTGGAAGCAAAAAATCCGCAATTTCAACTTTATGGTGAAATGTTAGCGGCGGCAAGGTTAAATTGGCAACAAACTCAGAAAACTGAACAAGAGATTTTTGGTTGCTATACGATTAGTGATAGTTGGACATTTTTACAGGGTCTGGTGAAGGATTTTGAAGATGAACTTCCAACCATGACAGTGGCAAATTCTCGTGAATATATTCAACGAATTGAAGCAGCTACCATTTTTAAAATCCTAAAGTTTATGGTTAAGCAATCAATAAATTGATGACATAGGTGTTCTGTATTTTATAATACAATGAGATTTAATTGAGATTCCCCACTTTCGTAAAGGGGGGGCTAGGGTGGATTTTTTTTTGGGGAATATTCTATGAAAATCAGTCAAATAAACATTAAAGACTATAATCAATTCAAAAATCTGAGGCTTGATCTGACTTACCCCAAAGGGCATCAAAAAGAGGGGCAAGCCTTAGACAAAATTTGTTTTCTGGGACAAAGTGGTACTGGAAAAACCAGTTTATTGAATATTTGTAAAGCCATTTTGGGTGCCACTTTTAAACCTCATCATGATGGAAGTTTACAAGCCATCCTTAATTCGGATGCTCAAAAATATCGTCTGAAAGATATCCAAATAACTGCTTATTTTAAAGAGAGCGAGGCAGTTATCGAAGTTTTTGATAATGGAGATGTTGTCTGGAATTTTAATTCACCCCAAACCGAAAATCTGGTGCCCCTTGATTTTGTCCAAGATTTTTATCAGGGTAAAAATAGACTAATTTCTTTTCCAGCGGAAATTGTTGATCATGTCAATCGTATTGTACAAAGCAAAAATCAACCGACTTTTGATGATTTAAAAACGGAAAATGAAATCCTGATTAAAGAGGATATCTCTTTTTTTCATGAAAATTGGAAAATATTTGATTTTGAAACCGAAAACTTTTTAGAAATTTGGACGGATATTTTAAGAGATATCAATGACTACAAGGTAGAAGAGTTAAAATATAGTCAACAAATGGCTAACGCTTTTACGGATAGTATGGAAAAAGGAGAAAAACAGCTATCTCAATTTAAGCGTTGGAAACAAGAAACGCCTAACCCAATTGAAAAGTTAGCGCAAAAACTTAATCCCATTCTCCATAAATTTCATTTAAACCTCAAAACTACGTTTGATTTTCAATCCATTGAGGATTTAAAATTCATTAAGATTCAATCCCTAAATGGCACAGAAATCCCGTATCATGGTTGGAGTACGGGAACCAAACAATTTATTTTAACGCTCACGCCACTTTTTCAACTGAAGACAGAAGATACGATTATTTTGGTTGATGAGCCAGAAAGATCATTATATCCAGATATTCAAACCGAAATCATTGATTTTTACACAAAACTTGCGCCACAAGCCCAGTTCTTTTTTGCCACCCATTCGCCTCTGATTGCGTCATGCTTTGAGCCTTGGGAAATCGTGGAATTGAAATTTAATAAACAAGGGACGGTTTATCAAGAACACTATTACGAAGGTGATCGGCATGTCGATAATTATTTCATTGATCCTCGCTATTTACGTTGGGATAGTATTTTAATGCGGGTATTTGATTTGGAAAGAGAGGGCAATGAAACTAGAAGTGAAGCCTTAGAAGAAGCTTGTTTGCTAAAAGCCAAATTGAAAAAGTATAAAACCGAAAATCGGCTTGAGACTGAGGAAGGGCAAAAAATGTTAGAACAATTTGAAAAACTAGGCAAAAAATTAGCATGGCGGTTATGAGAAAAATTGATAAAAGCACTACTCTTGCAACTGAATATGCTTCGTGGATAGCTAAATATGAAGATCATCCGCCTTATTATAGCAACCACAAATACTATAAAGATGTTTTAGTGAGTTTACTTTATTGTCAGAAAGGCTTGTGTGCCTATACAGAAATTTTGATAGCCCGCCCTGAGAGATATAGTGCTGATAATTTTGACCAAAACGGAAGATATATTCACAATAACGAAAACGACGAAACATCAGGATTTACTGCACAACTCGATCATTTCGATAGTGCGTTAAAAGCTAAAAAAGGATGGGATTGGAATAATTTTTTTGCCGTTTCAGACAAAATAAACGTCAGGAAAGGTAACAAAACGGTAGATAACATCTTAAAACCAGATTCACCTGATTATGATCCTTACAAATGGTTGGCTTATGATGATGATGAACATATTTTTTACGTCAATCCAAATATCGAAGATGAAGATACCGTTAATCGGATTCAGCAGATGATAAAAGTACTCGGTTTAAATTATGGTACCATCAAAGATACACGAACTGCATATCTCAATGAAAAAATGGAATTCCTTAAATTAGGGAGAGAAAAAGAGGCTTATCAATTTGTAACCGCTTTTGAAATGATTAAAAAACAGCTTTGAATTGCACATTTTTAAGTCCCTACCAAAAACAATTATCGACGTTCAGAAAAATAGGGCACTGGAGTTGTTCAATGGGATTGCTTCTATGAGTAATGGGAATTTAATAATGAGTAAAATTGACCAAAAAACTAATAAATACCACATATTTTATTGAATTATTCCTATTGACCCTTCCTTGATATCCTAAGGAATGAGGATTTAATGGTTCGACATGATTCGACAAGCTCATCAACCGAGCTCATAGTTCGACATGGTTCGACAAGCTCACCAACCGAGCTCACCAACCGCCAACAAACTTCCAAAATTCAAATCTCCAAACCTGCCAGATTTTTAAAACCTGGCAGGTTTAGTTTCGGGTTTTATTTAATCCTCATTCCTTAAGAACCAATCCCATTGAACGACCCCAGTGCCATATATTAGGATGGTAAAAATCCGTTTTTTTGGCTTAAAAATTTTAGGCTGCATAGTTAATTATAAATAAAAACAATTAATTAATATTTTAATTCATCATTCATCATTCATCATTCACCATGCCAATGGATTAACCATCCGTGTCAATGCGACTGCTACCATATAAAAAAATACGGTTAATGCCGTATAAAAAGCAATAAGACGAATGTTTTTTGTTTTACCGCGTTTAAGTGCAATAGTTCCTACAATAATATAAACCAATAAAGCCATTAATTTTATCGTGAGCCAAACTTGTACGCCCGGATATTGATGGAGTATGAATACTAAACCAATACCACTTGCAAGTAGTGTACTATCAATGACATGAGGTAATATTTTCACCCAACGTTGTTGCAACAATGGACTTTCTCGTATCATCCAGATACCACGTATAGAAAATGAGATAAAAGTCAGAACAACACAAAACAGGTGAATGTTTTTTATTAAGTAGTACCAGTACATTTTATTAATTTTTCCGATATTAAAACTTCTGAGGTTTTTAAAACCAGGGTTTGAACGGTTATTTTTATTGAGTTGAAAGTCTTCCACCTCGGTGGGCAAACAAAAAGACGTTTACCCACCCTACATAGCTATTTCTTGAAGAAATAGTATTTTGGGAATGTTTTTGTGTGCTTAGGTAACTCCCAAAAAATAACTACCGATTTAGCTATTCTGAGGTTGAATTTGAATATAATATTTTGGGTATATTATTTTTTGGGAACTATCTTATTTTAATCAGAATTTTAGGCGGGAAAATTTATAGTAACGAAATCGTCTAACAATTCGCTATCTGTTGTTTGAGTGGGTTGGGCAGGACTCGAACCTGCATCCCGGCAATTGAAGCGATAACCATATTCAGTCAGCCCAATGATTTTAGGCAAGTGTTTTGAATACGGTGTTTACGTGCTCTACCCATTGAGCTACCAACCCGATTTTGAGTGGATTGGGCAGGACTCGAACCTGCGACTCAGATAACCATATTCAGTCAGCCCAATGAATTAGGCAAGTGTTTTGAACACGGTATTTGCTTGCTCTACCAACTGAGCTACCAATCCGATAATGTCGGGCAAGGACATCATTCTCTCTGGGATGGCTTTCAATTAGATAACCCAAAGTGTTCAGCCCGACGAAAAATATTATTGCATTTATCAACTTTCAATTCAATATTTTATTTTCAATTTCCACTTCCACTCAACTTGATGGACCAATAATTGGATAATGAAATTGTTCTCCCGCTATCGCTTTAATTAAGCCAAAGATGCCTAAAAAAACGAGGATGTTATGAAAGATAATAAAATAAATAATTGCAATCAACCAAGTATAGGGTGTGTCATACCCTCCGATTTCAAAAATGACCCAAATCACCAACATTAATAGTAAACCAGCCCAAATGGTTGCCGAAAAGGTTTGTCTTAAATGACAGCCAACAGTCAGTGATGAGCTATTTTCATATTTAAAATAAAGTACCATCAAGATTAAAAAAGCTATCCCTGGTAGAACTAATAAATTGAGAAGATAGAGAGATTCTGCAACAATAGCTAAACAATGAGCGGGTTTCTTTGAAATTTGTTGAGCATTTTGATTCATGAGGAGAGTTCTTTTTAAAAGCCCAAAGCTAAAGCTTTGGACTCCAAAGTACGAGGCTGGAGTCCAAAGCTTTAGCTTTGGTAAGGAGTCCAAAGCTAAAGCTTTGGTATTTTTTTAGAAACTATCAGTTAAGTTTAGTGACTTGAGGAATTTTTATCTGTACCTTAGGAATTTTTATCTGTACCTTTTCTTTCGATAGTGCACAGGTAAAAAAACTAGCGATGTAAATGATTATTCCGCAAAGCAATGTTAATCCTGTGATTTCACGTAACCAATACCATAAGCTTAATTGTTCTTGTACCACCATAAATGGTAATGGATCAGAGATAATTCGTTGATAATAAACTTGCAAAATGCCGGCAGCAGTGAGAAATAAGCCCATAAATATCATGGATAATGTCATCAACCAAAAGGCCCATCTTTCCAAGGTTTGTGCTAGAGGGTTACTCACAACACCTTGTCCTCGTAGTATCGGCATTGCGTAAGACATGACGGTCAACATAATCATGCCATAAGCACCAAAAAAGGATAAGTGACTATGGGCAGCCGTGATTTGAGTACCGTGAGTATAATAGTTGATTGGGGCAAGACTTTGTAAAAAACCCCACACGCCAGCACCCAAAAAAGCCATTATACCAGTACCTAATATCCATAAGTTTATCACTTGATTTGAATATTGATATCGACGGCGGTTGACTGCGTGAAAAACAAATAGAGCTATCAAGAAAAAGGGAATGGGTTCAAGCGCAGAAAAAATGGAACCCCACCATTGCCAATATCCAGGAGTGCCAATCCAATAATAATGATGACTGGTCCCCATAATACCGGTGAGTAAGGCTGTAGCGACAATCAGCAGTAGCCATCTTTCCACAAATTCACGTTCTACCCCGGTGACTTTCAACAAGATAAAAGCTAACAAAGCCGTCATAATCAATATCCATACACATTCTAACCAAAAGTGAATGGTCCACCATGCGTAGTATTTGCCAACCACTAAATTATCAGGATTATAAAACGCTAACAAAAAGAATGCGACTAAAGCGGTTAGTCCGATGAATAAAACGAGGTTAATCACCGTTTTACGACCATAGCGAATTGTCATACCAATGTTATATAAAAATCCTAAAATAATTCCAACCATTCCAAGCTTCAAAATAGTCGGTTGTTCCAGATATTCTCGTCCCATCGTTGCCAGAAAACGGTTGCCGGTTATTTTGGCTAAGGTGGCATAAGATACCAATAGGTAGCCCAAAATAGTCAATACGCTTATGAAAATAAAGAGCCAAAATAATAGGATGGCTAACTTGGGATGATGTAACTCGGTTTCGGCTTCTTCTGGAATTATATAATAAGCAGCACCCATAAAACCAAATAAGAGCCATAAAATAACCAAATTGGTGTGTACCAGACGCGCAACATTAAAAGGGAGAACTGGAAACAGAAAATCGCCGACAATATATTGTAGGCCAGTTATGAGTCCAAATAAGACTTGTCCCCCAAACAATGCGAGTGCGGTAATAAAATAAGGTTTAGCAACCACCTGTGATGAATAGGGCATTATTTTTTTCCTGTTACTTGATGTTCAAGTTTTAGATTTTTATTGAAATTTCAGAAAAGAGTGTGTGATTTCGAGCTTCGTTTAGAAATCTCTCTTTCTTTTGTTTTTAGGAGATTTCTCGGTTTCGCTCGAAATAACAAAAAAATCAGATAATTCGTTAAAAAAATTGAACATCAAGTTTTAACCTTCCAGATTGGGTGGCCAATTTTCAGTATTGATTTCAGAAGTCCACTTAAAAAATGCAATGAGTGCTTCTATTTCTTCTTCACTCAGATTAAATTGTGGCATTTGTCTACGTCCGGCAACATGCTTTGTGACCTTCAGCCATGCTTTAATAAAAGCTTCTCCTACTACATCTCCTCCTCTACGTTTATAAACATTACCCAGTTCCGGTCCATAATAAGCCCCTTCCCCTAATAATGTGTGACAACCAATACAGTGATTTTTTTCCCATAAGGCTTTGCCGAGTAGCACTTGCTCCGTCAAATTTTCTCGGTGATCACGTTTTGGTAGCGTATTAATCGTATCAAAGGTCAAAGTAAGAAAAAGTAAGATAAAAAATACTAAAGTACTATAAAAAATAATTTCAATTCGTTGGATAAAGATTTTAATCATTGAATCATAATATCCTGTTAAAAAAAAATCCTCGTTTTCTGCTAATTGAAAAAGGCGAATGGCAAAACGAAGTAACAGAGCGTAGCGATGATCATGGCGAATAGATGAAAATTGTTAATTGTTAATGAAAAATACTTCTCTAACTGATTGTTTTTGATGAATGGAACAAAAAGGGGATTAATTTTTGACCCAACAAAAAACCGGATTTTCACCACTCCAGATGAAAACTCATTTTTTTATAATGATATTATATCAATTTTGGATTGAAATTCATTTTAAATTGGTTATAACTGCGATTAAAAGAATATTTTATAAAGAATGCTTTATTTTGAATTTCTGGAGTCCAAAAATTATTTTGGATGATGGTTATAGAAACAACTCCAATTCCTAATTTTCCAATGAGATAAAATAATTTAAAATATGATGACTCTTGTTCCTATTATGCCACATATCCAAGCCGCACTTAATTTGACGGCTATTTGTTTAATGACGATGGGTTATTATCATATTCGTCAACAAAATAAAGCAGCTCATCGGGCTTATATGATAGCTGCGTTAATAACCTCTTTTTTATTTTTAATCATTTATCTTATTTACCATTCAATAGTGGGTAATGTGCAATTTGCTGGACAAGGCTGGATTCGTCCGATTTATTTTTCTATTTTGGCAAGTCATGTTTTATTAGCGGCATTAATTGTTCCTTTAATTTTGATCACGGTCAGTCATGCTATTAGAGAGAAATTTACGAATCATCGTCGTTTTGCGCGTTGGACTTTACCACTTTGGCTTTATGTGTCAGTAACCGGAGTAATTGTTTATATCTTTGCCTTCCATATTTATCCGTAAGTAAGGGGACAGGGGATAGGGTGCAGGTGAAAGGGTGCAGGTTTCAGGGAATTATACTGAGCGTACTTCAAATCAGTGAAAATTTTGAATCAAGAAAAATCCGATTTCTTCAAGAAATCAGATTTCTTCGACATTTTAGATTTTCATAAAATTCAAAGGCGAACAGTATAGGAATTAGTTGATAGAGAATGTGGGATGATAATTTAATAATACCCTATTGAGGCAAAATGATCGAAGAAACTTTTACCTCGATCACTAAACCTGACAGGTTTTTAAAACCTGTCAGGTTTGGCTTAGGCGATTTCCAGAAATAAATATATCGGTAGAAAGGGCGAACACGCAGGTTCGCCCCTACGAGTGTGATGTAGGGGCAGACCTAATTGTTTCCCCGGTCTCCTGATCTCCTGTTCCCTTTCACCTGTCCCCTTTCACCTGTCCCCTTTCACCTGTCCCCTTTCACCTGTCCCCTTTCACCTGTCCCCTTTCACCTTCCCTCTTTCACCTGTCCCCTTTCTCCTGTCCCCTTTCGCCTACCGCTGTGGACGCATTGCTAGAAAAACGACGACGAGAAAAATAATCCCACCAATAATGGCAATCATACCACCAAGTCCCATCAAGCCCATACCAAGTTGTTGTTGAAGACCTTCTAATCCTTGAGCGGCACCAGCCGTTTTTCGCTGTACACCATATCCACCAGACCACGCGAGTCCTAAGACATGCATTAATTGTCCGGTACCATAAATGGTTGGTTGCCATTGGGCCCATTTGCCAGAAATTTCTCTAAATCCAAGGCGAGGCATAAGGTAATAAGTGAGGCCCATAAATGCCAATGTTACTCCCACAATAGAACCATGATAATGGGCCGGTACTGTTACATTGCTACCACTGATTAAAAAACCGATGATACCACCTACCCCAAACAGTAAAATAGAAAATATCAGTGCGGCTTTTTCTGCACGAAATGAGGTAGGGACCGGCTTACTCTTGAGAATGCCTAATGCGATAATTAGTCCAAAAGGCAGAGCTGCCAATCCTCCTCCATATTGCATTAGCCAAGTAAAATTGATGATATGGTTGGGAGAAGTTACGTCATAAGTCAAATAGATGAATGGCGTGAGTAAAGTGGGGGCCGCACCTAAAGCAAATAAGAAGATAACTACTCGTGGATTGATATATAACACCGCTCCTGAAATGGTAGCTAACCATAACCAGGCTACGAGCATTAATTGCGTATGAGTAAATTGTATGATATGTCCACTGCCCCAAAATAGCAGTTCATAATAATATTGACCTCCGATTTTGTCTGATGGAATACCAACATAAGACCAAATGAGAGCGATGATGGCAATAAGGGCCGTTAGCAATGCGGTAAATATCCCAAAACGTAAAGCTTTTTCACCTCGTGCCTGATCTTCAATAGCCTGATTTTCTCCCCTCTCCCCGGTTGTTGAACTTGTCGAAACATGGGAGGAATTTTGTTCCCTCTCCCTTTGGGAAGAAGTGAAGGAAGAGATAAAACTAAATACCACTAAAATCGTAAAACCAACACCAAATATTCCCAATCCCACGAAAAAAATAGGTATCTGCAATACTGGTACATAGTTATTCATTAATGGATGCCCATCACCCAAAAACGGGGCAACACTAATCACCAAAGTGCCAACTACACATAAAAAAAGTGCCAACCAACGCCAGAAAAAATGACGATAAGTGATTAAACTCCAAAATACCCCAGCAAAAGCGAGAAACCATACCACTACGGTCATATCAACATGGACAACTAATGCGGTATGGAAAAAATCTATCCAAGGGATAATTTCATTAAAAAAAGGCGTTCTGGACAGTACAATAAGAATGGTAAACAAACCACCGATGACTAAGGAAGCTAAGGCTAATAAAAGCCATCCAATGGTTAAATGGCGAGCATTTTCTTGGGGAACCTGTAGAGTAAAGGCATAAGCCTTCATTTTATTACCTCGTTTTTAATGATATAGCGTTTCCCGTTTGCAGTCCTCCCCCATCCACTCCTTATGAAAGGAGGGGAGCGAGGGTGGTTGTCCTTCGCTAAATCGGGAAACGCTTTAAATTATAAATAGTGAATTATGTAGGTACACAGAAATTTTTTAATATTTTGGAGAAGTGAAAAATGCTATTTCTTAAAGAAATAGTATTTTTAGAAAAAGATACTTTATGTTTACCTACCTATAAATTTGATTATTATATAAAATTCTGGTTTTTATTCACAATGGATTTACAGTGATAACATGTTGACTAAAATTGTGGGATGAGAATCAACAAAAAATAGTGACTTTTAGAAATTAAGTCATTTTTAAAACGAAGTGTTTACTTTATCATTATCAATCAATGTTACGCATTCTTTTTTTTAACGATTTTATAAAAAAACAAAGTTTCACTTTTGGACTTCACACAAGTTGCTAAAAAACAAAGCTTCGCTTTGAATTCCATATAGGTTGGAGTCCAAAGCGAAGTTTTAAATCGGGAATTCCCAAAACCACTCAAACTTGATAAGTTCTTTCATACCAAGTTTCTATCCAATTTTCCCTCCCCATTTCTCAATCTCTTTTTTAGCATATTGATATCCAACGTCAACAATTTCCTCAAGTGCAGAAAATTGTAGGAGCTTAAATTTTTCGACGGGTGGTTTTAGGTAAAAATCGGCATCCGCTTTGACCATCTTAGTTCTTTCATTGCTAGTTAATAATGTGGTACCTAGCAATATATCTAAAATTGAAGGGACTTGAATACGTTTTTTAAAAGGTAATAATCGACTCCATAAAATTTCCCAAGCAGAAGGTATTTCTTCATAATCAGTCGTCAAATTTAATTCACCACTCACATCAACAGCGATAATTTTTCCACAAAATTGCCGCATCACGTCGCCGGGCAAGTTATTCACAACTCCGCCATCAACTAGCAACTCTCCATTTTGTAATACTGGTTCAGCCAATCCTGGTACGGCAGAAGTCGCTCTTATGGCTTTTTCTAAACGACCTTCTCGGTGAACCATCATGTTATGAGCAGAAAGGTTACTAGAAATACAAAAAAAATTGATCCATAAATCTTCGATATGAGTATCTCCAAAAGCCATTGTTAAATTAACCTTCTGTTGTCGACTGCTGACTAATGATACAAAAGGTAAGGTGTATCCTTTATATCCACTAAACCTTGATGATTAATTTTAATCATAGTTTCTCGATCCCAACCCATTGCACATTGGGCCCCAATCAATGCACCTACACTAGTACCTTGTCATTTTTATATTGTCTGGTAAAATAATAAAATTTTTATAATCAATTCATAATCGGAAAAAGGATATCCCAATGGCAAAAAAATACATGGTACGGTTAACATCTGATGAACGTTTAGAATTGGAAGAAATTGTTAACAAAGGAAAAGTTGCTGCTAATAAACGTCTTCATGCACAAATTTTACTCAAAGCGGACATAAGCGATGAAGGACCTGGATGGGTTGATAAGAAAGTCACTACGACGATAGATTATTTCAACAAATGATTGCAGAAATTCGTAAGCAGACCATTGATCCTGCTCTCTTAGCCGAAATTAAGGATGAAGCTGCTTGGGAAAAAGCCAAAACACGTTTTGCCAAGGAAGGTTGGGAAGAAGGACGAGAAGAAGGACGAGAAGAAGGACAAAAAAAAGAACGGGATATTAGCTCAACAACGTCAAACCATCATTCAAGCCAAACAAATGGGCATGGAAATGACGGCGATTGCCACATTGGTGGGATTAAACGAAACGGAAGTACAAGAGATAATAAATCGGATATCATTAGGAAAAGATTGAGATATATTGAACACGGTCACAATTTGAACTTTTGTCATTTCGAGCGAAACGAAAAATATAATTGAATTAATTAAATATTTTTCGCTTCGTGAGACATGACAAACTTAAAAAAAACAAACATGAAATATCTAATCAACTTAATTCAACAATTTAATCGCCAAATTGTCCAGTTATTTAGAAATGATATTTTTTCCTTTTCCTTTGTGATGTTATTTGTAGCCTATTTGCTACTTATGCTTCCTAGAACTTATGGTGTGAATGATAACGTCGGTATTTTATTTGAGGCTACAGGAGGATTTATCTCAGGATTTACGTCCTTTTTTTACCTGAAATTACTTCACCTTTTGTATCATATAAGTAATGATATTCCTTGGTATGGATTGACATTATACTTGGTACATATTTTAAGTTTGTTTATTTTTATCAGAAGTTTGGTAAGGACCAAAAACTTTGATGCTTTTTTTATTCCTGTTCTGATTATCTATCTTTACTTTTACAGTTTTTTTATCACCCAAGTCGATTATTCATCAACCAGTATAGCGATGGGGGCAAACAGCCTATTCGCTTTTTTAGTTTTGTTAAGTAATAGAAAAGTTTCTATTTTCTCTACGTTAGGATTAGCTCTATTATTTTCACTGTCATTTTTGATACGAATGGATGGTGCTTATGTCGTTTTGGTTTATGGGCTTCCAGTCATAGGCTTGTTTTTTATTGTCCAATATCAAAAAACTCAGTATTTTGTGATTTTCTTTATGCCATTCCTCTTACTTTTTATTGGAGATAATCTAGCACGTACTTATTTGACTTCACCAGAATATCAACAATACCATGAATTTAATAGTTTAAGGGGAGAACTACATGATAATCAAATATTGAGGGATAATCAAAATAATCATAAGATTCTAGAAGCAAATAATTGGACACAGGATGATTATAAGAATTTTGAACAGTGGAATTTTTTTGATGAAAGGAAATACAACATTAACACGCTTAGCAATATTATTAAATATTCTGTATCAATAGAGGAAAATAAAATACAAAAATATATGAGTTTATATTCTCAGAAATTGGGTGAATTCATAGAACATCCTGGTATAAAATGGTCTATTTACTTTCTTTTACTGGTTTCTGGGCTTATCATCTTTAAATTCTACTGGTTTCTCGTTTTGGCCACATTATGTTATCTTTTTTATGCCATTTCCATCTCTATATATCTAGATATTTTTTACCACTTTCCCATGAGAATTGCACATCCTATTTTCTTAATATGTGTTAGTTTTGTCATTTTATTAATATTTCATTTACGTTTACCTAAATTTACGATAAAAAATGGCGTATTATCTGAAAAAATATACCTTTGGGTGAATAGATCAAATATTATGTATCCTTTTGAGAATGTGATACATCGACTGCGTTTTCAGTTCACCTTAAAGTATGTTTTGTCAGATAACACGCCAAATACTCATAGTCTTTTGGTAACAATGTTTATTTTGGGTGTTTTCTGGTTTCTGTTTAGTATTGGTATACGTCATAACACCTCCCCAGACACTGCTTTTAAACTATCCTTGAATAGATTGCAATCGGCTTACCAAGGTAAAATACTATATATTCCATCGCTTGTACTCCAGTGGGAACAAATGGATCCATTAAAGAGATATCATTTTAATTTTCATAAGATAGTATATGCTGGTGGTACTGGTACTTTTTCACCTGGTTTTTACAAAGAGTTGGAAAAATTGGGGGTCAAAAAAGGTTATGAAATGATGCCTGCTTTGATAAGCAATCCCAATGCTTATATAGTAGAAACGAAGACCAATCCCTATTGCGTAACCCCCGATATGATGGAAAACGATAACCTCAAATGCGAGGGAGTTATCATTGAGCAGCTACCAAATGATCGTGTCATTATTAAACTAAACCCAAGATAACCTTTCAAGAACTGTAGGTGTCCGCCCTTAACTTAACGTATAGCGTGAGAACTCATAAAGATACGCTCGACTCTTTATATTTAAAGGCTAAATTAAACATGAAATATCTAATCAACTTAATTCAACAATTTAATCGCCAAATTGTCCAGTTATTCAGAAATGATAGCTTTTCATTTTCCTTTGCAGTGTTATTTATCGCTTATTTGCTTCTGGTGCTTCCCAGAACTTATGGTGTTAATGATAACGTAGGTATTTTATTTGATGCCAAAGGAGGATTTATCTCTTCAGAATCCATATCCTTTTTTTACATGACATTGCTCCACCTATTGTATCAAATGAGCAATGATATTCCATGGTACGGATTGACGTTATATGTTGTCCATATTTTAAGTTTGTTTATTTTTGTTAGAAGTTTGGTAAGGATAGAAAGCTTTAGTGCTTTTTTCGTTCCTTTTCTAATTGTATATCTTTACTTTTACAGTTTTTTTATTACCCAAATTGATTATTCATCAACCAGTATCATGGTGGGTGCAAGTAGCCTATTCGCTTTTTTAGTTTTGTTAAGCAATAGAAAAGTTACTATTTTCCCTGTGTTAGGATTAGGGCTATTGTTTTCACTGTCGTTTTCGATACGGATACCAGGCGCTTATGCGGTTTTAGTTTATGGACTTCCAATTATAGGATTGTTTTTTATTAACCAATTTCAAAAAACCAAGTATTTGGTGATTTTCTTGATGCCATTCCTATTATTATGGATTGGAGATAATTTAGCACGTACCTACTTAACTTCGCCTGAATATCAACAATACCGTGAGTTTAATATTTTGAGAGGAAAATTACATGGGTTCCCAATACTAGAAGCGAATCAAAATAATAAGAGAATTTTAATAGAAAATAATTGGACACAAAATGATTATGATCGTTTTGCAAACTGGAATTTCTTTGATGAAAGAAAATATAATGCGAATACGCTGAGTAATATTTTTAAATATTCCGTATTAGAGGAAGACAATAAAATACAAAAATATCTGGGTTTGTATTTTCAGAAATTTAGTAAGCTCGTCACTCATCCTGAGAATAAATGGCCTATTTATTTTTTATTCCTGATTTGTGTGCTTATCATCTTTAAGTTTTATTGGTTTCTTACCTTGATAACATTGTGTTATCTTTCTTATGCTGTGTCAGTATCTATCTATCTTGAGATTTTTTACCGTTTTCCGGCTAGAATTGCCCATCCTATTTTATTAATGTGTACCAGTTTTGTCATTTTATTAATATTTCATTTATGGGCAGACAAATTTCCAGTCAAAAATAATAATCTTTTGGCAACAACTTTTATTTTGGGAATTTTCTGGTTTCTGTTTAATATTGGTATGCGCCATAATATTTCTACAAATATGGCCTTTAATTTATCTCTAAATAGATTACAATCGGCCTATCAAGGTAAAATACTATATATTCCACCCATTGTACTCCAGTGGGAAAAAATGGATCCATTAAAGAGATATCATTTTAATTTTCATAAGATGGTATACGCTGGTGGTACAGGGACTTTTTCACCTAGTTTTTACAAAGAGTTGGAAACATTGGGTGTGAAAAAAGGCTATGAAATGATACCCGCTTTGATAAACAATCCTAACGCTTATGTCATAGCAATGAAAAACCATCACTATTGTATGACTTCCGATATGATGGAGAACGATAACCTCAAATGCAAAGCAGTTGTCGTTGATCAACTACCAAATGATCGTGTCATTCTTAAACTCAAGCCCAAACGGACATCACTATGGAAATGACAAACACTCATCAAAACAATACTATAGCGTTTCCCGATTCAGTGATGTACTCTTATTATACTTTAATAATCAATTAGTTAAATAATATAAGTGTCCCTTATTCAAAAAGGAAACGCTATAAAACTACTTTAACTTTTTTTTACAGTTAAGTAATAAAGGAGATTTTGCTATGCTTAATCGTTATATTGATAATAAGAATGGTACTGTTACAGATACCAAAACTGGGCTGATATGGCTGAAAGATGCTAATTGTTTTGGCAAGCAAGATTGGATAAATGCCACGCGAAGTGCCGCTCAACTTGCTGATGGGCAATGTGGACTCAGTGATGGTTCAAAAGCAGATAACTGGTGCTTACCCACTTTAAAGGAATGGGAGGAGATGGTGGATAGAAGATATGCAGATCCGGCACTTTCTAATGCGGCGGGTACCGGTAGGTGGCAGCCAAATGATATATTTGATCGTAATTCACCGGACAATAGCAACGATTGGAAATATTGGTCATCTACCCCTAAAGTGAACTGCCCAAGGATAATTATGTGGGTAATGCATCTTTGGGAAGGTGGATGCCTCTGCCATCATGGTGAAAATAAATACTTGGTGTGGCCTCTCCGTGATCCGACTGACAAGGAACGAAAGCTGCTTTCAGATTTGCTATTTAAAGAAAGTTTGCCTCCCCCTGACAGAGAGAAAGTCTGTAAGGAATGAGAAACTGTAATTAGATAAACGTAGATGACACTTCTGATTTAGACAAGTGGTGATTTGTTTAAAGTACAGCGAATTTTGTTCCTAAACTAATTAACTCCCTCTTTTCCTCTGAGCCAATTCGTTTAGGAACAAAAGTTGTACTTATGTTAACGGTGATTTGTTTAATAGAGTATAACGGATTAGCGGAGTCAACGGATTTTTTCATACCATCCACAGATCCAGGGGATGAAACTAATTCTGTGTACGTACTAAAAGATGGAGTACTTTGAATTTCAAATGCAAAGCAATTGTCATTGCTCAACTACCAAATGATCGTGTCATTCTTAAACTCAAGCCAAAACGTACATTACTATGGAAATAACAAACACTCATCAAGACGATGCTTCTCAAACAGTAGCCGTTTTTGGTTCAATTATGGCAGGCGTATTCGCCCTGGTTTGCTACCTAATTCAACAAGGTTATCTATTTCAATTGGAAATAGACCATAGCCACTTTTATGAGTCTAAACATTTTTTCTCACCAATATTAAGTGCCTTAGTCCTGAGTATTTTTTTACTCAACTTTCCACAAGCTTATCGTATTGTAGAAAATAAGTTTCAGTTCTCTTTTCGTAATACTTGGATCACTTCAGATGCGACGCTTTCTCTTATCGGTTTAATCATCCTGATTCTTGCCGGTAAGCTATTTTCATATTATCTCCTCCCTGTTTTTTATTTGGTTAGTTTTCTGTTGTTTGCTTATGTTTTTTATACTTGGTTTAAAGGTGCAAATCAGAAATACAGTTACCTATTTATTGTGATGAGTCTCTTGTTCTCAATTTGGGTAACTAGCCATTTCTATGGATATTGGATGAAAAGCCCTTTATATTTTGAAGGACTGATTTTTTTTGAAAGCTTCCCTTTTTTTAAAGGATTTAAAGATGTTCTGTTTCATTCAGCGATTATCAATATGATACAAGCACATGGCGTTGCCAGTAGCGGTTTAAATGGTATCCCTTCTTTTTTTTATCACTTTGGGACTCATTGGATTTTTGCAGATATCATAAAATTGTTGGGAACGTCAGCGACTGCATTTTATAATATTGCGCTTGCTATTATTTTTATTCCTTTTTGGTTTAGTAGCTTATTATTATTAGCTATTCAGATTAAAAAATGGCGGGAAAAAGACGAGTTATTTGTCGGTTGGCGTTTGAGAAGCGATGTTAAATTTTGGTTTATTTTGTGGGTGGCTAATATTGGACTGCTATCTTATCCGTTTGCACATGATCGTTTGTTTTTATATTGGAATTTACATATACACCTGGCTTCTTATTCTTTAAGCCTGGCTTTTTCATTTTTATTGCTGGGGATGTTACTTTCTTATGCGGTGAGTCATAATCGCACTTTCACTCAAAAAACAGAAGCTATTTTTCTGCTACTCGTTGTACCTTTAATGGTCGCTTTAATTGGTTTTACTAAGTTGACCACGGTACTTCTCATTTTGACTTTCCTTTTTTATTTATTTATACGGTTAAAGCTTTATAAGCGTGTTCTATTTAATTTATCTTTTTTAATCATTGGGGGAATGGGGGTTACAATTATAACGATCAGCCTTATTATTGCTGTTAGCACTAAAAGTTTTGTAGATATTGGTTCCCCATCCGTTTCTCTCATTCACCCGTTTCATTTCCTTCGGACTTGGTTACACCCAAGTATGTGGTTAGTTTTCCTGTTTTTTTGTTGCTTTTGGTCAATACTTTTTATCACATTGAGACTTTGGTATGAAAAAAGTGCCAACAATTCGTTTCATTTAAATACCTTATTCGTTCACCAAAAATGGCTTGATGTAGAAATTGCTTTGCTTTTCTGTATTGCGGGTCTCTTACCTGGCATGATATTTCACCTACCACAGTATAATCAAGTCACTTCTATAACCAGTAATGTGTATTTTTATGATTTTCAAAACTGGATTGGGGTTTCTTTTTTGATAGCAGGTTTAAGTCAGTTTAATTTTCTTGTTCAAAAGAGCAAAAAACTCGTTTTTATTTTTGGGATTTTGGTTATTGTTGGTAGTTATTATGTGATGGTTAATTATCATGCTCAAGTAGGCTATTTTTATAAAACGCAATTACATCTCAGTCAATTGATAAAAAATAATCCAAATTATTTAGCCACCACCGAAGGTAAAATCCTAAGACTATTACATGAAATAGATAAAAATACGCCAATGTCAGAAAAGAAAAAGACTTTGGTTTTTATTCCACAGTCAAATACGGATTTTTGGCATGCCAAGTTTGAGGTCTGCTATGCGATTCCATTTTCAGTACCTGCTATTACTGGGATGGCTATGTTAGATGGCTTGCCTCCTACTCATTGTAGGCCAATGGCATTTAGCTATGACAGTTATGAAAATATGGGACTGAGAACGAAAACGCAGACAAACACTGACAATAAAACACTCTGTTCTAAAGCCCTTGAGAAAGGATTTTCACAAATTTTAAGAATAGATAGTATATACATACAACCTAGACTGATTTCCTGTCAAAAATAGCAGTTAAATATAGCATTTCCCTACGAGGTAAACTACAAAAACAGTTATTAATTGATTGAAAAATAAAAAATCATTTGTATTTCAGCTAATCGGGAAATGCTATAACTTGACAATGTCACATGACACAAATAACGCGGCTTGGTGGGTTTCCGCTTCGCTCCTACCCACCCTACAAATGAGTTAAATGTGACATTGTCAAGATAAAAACCAGGTTTCAAATTAATGACAGAATCCGTTCCATTTTATCCGTATGGTAGTGTCATTCTTAAACTAAAACGTATATCACTATGGAAATAACGAACATTCATCAAAACGATGCCTCTAAAACAGTAGCCGTTTTTTGTTCAATCATGGCGGGAACATTCGCTCTCGTTTGCTACTTGATTCAACAGGGTTATCTGTTTCAATTGGAAATAGACCAGAGTCACTTTTATAATACTAAGCATTTTTTTTCACCAATATTAAGTGCCTTAGTCCTGAGTCTTTTTTTACTTAATTTTCCAGTAACTTATCGCATCTTGGAAAATAAATTTAAGTTCTCCTTTCGTAATACTTGGATCACTTCAGATGCAACACTTTCTCTCATCGGATTGATAGTCCTGATTATTGCTGGTAGGCTGTTTTCATTCTATGTTCTCCATGTTTTCTATTTGATGAGTTTTATATTGTTTGCTTATGTTTTTTATACTTGGTTTAAAGGAGTCCCTCATAGATATAGTTACCTATTTATCGTACTGAGTTTCTTATTCTCCATCTGGGTTATTAACCTTTTTTATGCTTTTGGGATGAAGCATCCATTATATTTTGAAAAGCTGATTTTTTTTGAAAGTCTTCCATTTTTTAAGGAATTTAAAGAAGTTTTGTTTCATTCGGCTATTATCAATATGATACAAACTTATGGGGTTGCTAGTACTGGTTTAAATGGTATTCCTCCTTTTTTTTATCACTTTGGAAGCCATTGGATTTTTGCAGACATCATCAAGTTGTTGGGTACATCAGCAACCGCATTTTATAATATCGCCTTTGCCATTATTTTTATTCCTTTTTGGTTTAGTAGCCTATTATTATTAGCCATTAATCTTAAAAAATGGCGAGAAGGGAGTGAGTTATTTGTCGGTTGGTGTTTGAGAAGCGATATAAAATTTTGGCTTATTTTGTTTGTGGCTAATATTGGATTTCTATATTATCCATTTGCACATAATATACTATTTTTTTGGGAATTACATATACATAATGCTTCTTATCTTTTAAGCTTAACCTTTTCATTTTTATTTCTAGGGATATTACTTTCGTTTGCTGTCAACTATAATCACACTTTAACCAAAAAAACAGAATTTATTTTTTTGCTAGTTGTTGTACCTTTTATGGTTGCTTTAATTGGCTTCACAAAGCTAACTACAGTATTGCTCATTTTGGCTTTCCTATTTTATCTATTTATACGGTTAAAGCTTTATAAGATTGTTCGCTATAATTTATCTTTTTTAAGCCTCAGTGGAATGGGTATTGCCATTGTTTTGATAGGCATTTCTATTGCTTTTAGTGATAAAAGTACTATGGATATTGATCCCCAATCTGTCTCTATTATTGACCCACTTCATTTTCTTCGTACTTGGGTAAAACCAAATTTATGGTTAGTATTCCTATTTTTTTGGTGCTTTTGGTCAATACTCTTTATAACATTAAGACTTTGGTACGAAAAAAGTGTCAATCATTCGTTTCAATTAAACACTTTGTTTATTAACAAAAAATGGCTTGATGTAGAAATTGTTTTGCTTTTCTGTATTATTGGTTTCTTACCTGGCATGATATTTCACTTACCACCGTACAATCGGGTTGATTCTGTTGCAAGTAATATTTATTTTTTTGATTTTCAAAAATGGATTGCACTTTCCCTTCTTCTAGCTAGTCTAGGGCTATTTAATCTTTTTATTAAGAAGAGTAAGAAACTCGTTTTGATTTTAGTGATTCCGGTTATTTTTTGCACTTATTTTTTTATTGACAATTATCTTGAACCAATTCATCGTTTATATAAAAAAGAATTACATCTCAGTCAATTAATAAAAAATAATCCCTATTATTTATCATCAACTGATGGGCAAATACTGAAATTATTACACCAAATAGATAAAAATACGCCCATGTCAGAAAAGAAAAAAACATTGGTTTTTATTCCACAGTCAAATACCAATTTTTGGAACGCAAAACTTGAAGCATGCTACGCAATTCCGTTTTTAGTACCAGCCATCACTGGAATGGCTATGTTAGATGGTTTTCCGCCAATCCATTGTAAACCAAAGAGGTTTAGCTATGAAAATTATGAAAATGCGGGGATGAGAACGAAAAAACAGACAAACACTAACGATATAGCACTCTGTTCCAAAGCCCTTGACAAGGGCTTTTCACAAGTTTTAAGGATAAATAATATCTACCGGCAACCAAAATTGATTTCCTGCCAGAAAAGGGAAAGAGGATAAAAATGGCATTTATCTATTAGGCGATTTCCAGAAATAAATATACCGGGGGGAGTCGTTTTCTGGTTCCAACGCTCCAGCGTTGGAATCCTTATGTGACGCTCTGCGTCACTCCTTTTTTCAAAATGACAAAGTCTATATAACTCATTTAGGATTGCTATAGCATTTCCAGCTTTTTAGTTTTGTGTAAGCCAGTTTTTCAAGAGGAACAATTTATATGCGTTGGGAAAAAATACGTTTTCACTACCCACATCAATGGTTGCTTGTTGAAGTAATCAAAGCACATTCTGAAGCGGGGCAACGAATTGTGGAAGAACTCACCGTCGTCAATGTTTTTCCAGATGCGCGTGCAGCTTTAAAAGGTTATATAACATTTCACCGACAATCACCGCAACGCGAACTGTTGGTATTACATACTGACCGGGAAACACTTCAAGTCACTGAGCAAAGATGGCTAGGTATTCGAGGAGGAAGTTCGTTTGAAAATTAAACTTGAAAATGGATTATCCTATATCTCAGTCACATTGAGCTACCAAGGACGAGAAAAGACTTTTGAAAAAATGCTACTTGATACTGGGTCAATGGGTACTCTCTTTGCTATTGAAAAAGTTGATTCAATTGACCTGTTACCTGAATACAATGATAGAATTCGTGAGATTTGCGGCATTGGAGGGCGTGAGTATGTTTTCAGTAAAACGGTTGATTATTTGATATCAGGGGAAATGATGGTGGAAAACTTTGAAGTTGAAATTGGGGATATAAATTATGGAATAGAGATGGATGGCATTTGTGGTCTTGATTTTCTCCTTCAAAGCAAAGCGATTATTGATTTAGAAAAACTTGAATTAACCCATTCCAGGCTGGAAGCTAAATAGACTGACTCTTTAGCAGACTTTTAGATTGATCTCCAAGCCTGAGTCGTTACTATATTAGGAAATAATAATGCCTCAAATTACTCAAGGAATCCGTTC
>Ga0233403_10000174_pt1 | contig 29157 bp, 26 predicted proteins | sample Na_oxic_1_MG_FD_179866 | JGI IMG/M metagenome (GOLD analysis project Ga0233403, IMG submission 179866) | Seawater microbial communities from Saanich Inlet, British Columbia, Canada - Na_oxic_1_MG | ecosystem: Environmental > Aquatic > Marine > Inlet | place: Canada: British Columbia | collected...
ATATAGCTAAACAGGATTAAAATGATTACGTTTTTTTAGGAGTTTCATGGGAGTCTAAAGTGAGAATGTGTAATCATTTTAGGTAGCTTTAGCTATATTTGGAGCAGTAGACTTTGGCTCTTCTTTCATGGAGAAAGCGGATGTCATACCACTAATTACCCCCGAACCTGAAGTCGATGTTATACCACCAATTCTCCCCCAATCCGAAGCAGATGAGCTACCACCTCAGCAACAGAACCACAATGAAAACCTTCCAGATGAAATCGAACCTGAAGTGGATACCCCAGCAGCTCAAGAGAAAAATTACATAGACATACTGCCATTTGATGTTCTCTTTATCATCTTTCAATGCTTGAGCAATGCTGACATAGCAAAGACAGCTCTCACCTGTAAAAGGTTTCAAGAGGTTGTCGAAACACCGCAAATTCAAATGCATTTAGCTGAGAATTTTGCTTTTGGCCCTAGAGATTGGAAGAGGTACTTTGGAGATGTCGGCGAAACTCCCCAATTACCAGATGATATTGTTGATATCCTGAAAAGTCCATGTCCTTTTTGGACAGATATGAGAGTACTGGAAACGCATCTTTTAGTGCTCATTCCGCAGACAGTCGATGGAATACCTCTGACGTTAAATAGCCTGCGAGAGCTGATCCAAAGACCACAAGGGGGAGGGTATGCTACGAATTATCATGTCTACCCTGACTATCTCGAGAAACAACTTGGAGACCAACTGGTTCCAGCCTCTTATTGGATACTTCTCACGAAGGATGTGATCCCCAATAGCCGAGAAAAGACCTATACTGAGCAACAAGCCCTACTTGAAGGTCCCTATGCAGTTCCTGGAGCCTTAGAAATAGCAACAGGGATTCTCATGCATTATACACAAACAGTAGAGAGGCTTTATTCAGACAACCACTATACTCGTACCTTTACTCGCTGCCAAGAAACGCTTATCAAAGGAAGCCGCGTGGTGGTTGGCTCGTTTGGGTCCTTCGGCCTGAACGTCCACTACGGCGACGGCATCGGCCGCGGCGCCTGCGGCGGCTTGAGTGGTGTCCGGAAGTTATAGTTTTTGCTCATTGTTGACCTTTTGGCTGCCTTTTTCCATAGTTTTCTAATCTTTTTTTGTCTCTGGTTTTGACTAATTCTTTTGTATACAACAACTTAGAGAGAGAGAGAGAGAGAGTATTTTCTTGAGCTGAAATGTTTAGAGGTATAAACTCGACGCTAACTTTTTTATAGACGTTTTCGTAAATCTTAGAGAAGGAGTTCTCAATGGCTGCTATTAACGACACTTTGCGACGACCATACTCAAGGCAAGATGAGCCATATGGTGTCCAGTCACACAATATTATTGAGCAAGAAAGTAGAGAAGCACAGAGAGTTTTCAGTATTGTGGTAGAAGAATTTAAAACTCTGTCTCCTGAAGATGTGGAACGTGGCCCAACAGTTATAGCTGAAAGGGCGATGGATAGGGTTGCAGCCCAACAATCTGGCATAAATGCTCAGACTATGAAAAATCTTCTTGCCAACGCTATTAAGTTTGCTTTGGAAATTCCACAGAATGCACTTGTTTTTATTTCTGAAATGGACAAAAAGCGGGTAGAGTCCATAGAGAAACAAGGGATGGAGCTGAAAAGCCCTCCACTTTTAGAACAGCTTGCTCCTGTCTTTGAAAAATGTGAAGAATGGAACGGGGCTATAGACACTAAAATGGGTAACACCTCTGGTCCACAGGCCTATAAAGAATTATATAATGTTTTAGGACCTGTAAAAATACTCTATAGCTCTTCTCAACCGGCTAATCAGAGTGTAGCATCATGCAACGATGAAGCTCTAAACACTCTCGTTGGTAAGCACTATAGTGATTTTCTAGAACAAAAAGAAATTCAAGCTCAATTCAACCAATCTGTTGAACAGAATAAAGAAAAACAAGCTCAATTCAACCAGGTTTTTGAACAGAATATTGCTGGACTAAATGGCAATCTTGAAGAGCGTGCTGCAGCGATTGGTAGGATTGAAGAAGACCTTCAGCAACTAGATAAAAAAGTTGCTGGATATGAAAAGAAAAATGAAGATGCTAAGAGTCTCGCAAAAGAAACTGAGAAAAAACAAAGAGAAGAAAAGTCATGGGAAAACGTCTCAAAAGTTCTGGAAGCTGCGGCTGGTTCACTTCATGTTTATAACGCTATGACGGATCGTCTAGCTCATGCTAAAGACGTTGATCATGCTCAGACAAGAGCCTTCGTAAGTGAAGGAAGAGATGCTCAAGAAGCATTAGCAAGAGATAATAGGCCTGTTCTTCCACAAATCAGCACAGGAAATATTCTTTTACACACTAAAAGAAATGAAGACTCCATTGGGAAAATCAAAGGCCTATTAGGAGAGATAGATGGCTTCCTAAAAGAGCGTAGAAGGATAGCCGACTCCGGGGATAGCCAAGTTGATCAGCTAACAGCGGTCACTGCAAAAATTGAAAAGGCCTATAAAAAAATTAAGAAAGAGGAGCAGAAGGTAAGGGAGAGCTTTGGTATTGTCGAGGCGATCACTGGTGTCATTAGTAAAGTGTTGTATACTGCTGGTGCTGTAAACCCCGCATTTATAGCAGCTGGCGCCGCCGTTTCATTAATAAGTGAAGGTATACATGCTGTGGGTTCTCATGAGGAAAGACATCTCAAAAAAGAAGAAAATTACTATGCAGATCTTTCAAGCCAATATAATAGGGTCAGTTCTGGTTTGGGAGATATTCTTAGAGAAAACCATGGGCAAACTGCACATCTAGAAGCAGAAAGCGAGTTTTTATATGGTGTTTTAATCCAAGAACTCCAAAGAGACCCCGCAAAACATCTTGATCTGATAAAGACGCTCGATACGCAAGCCACAAAAAAAAGAGAAGCTTTAGTTCAGCGAGATGCTAATATACAAAAACAAAAAGGAGTTGTTGCAAATAAACAAAGTGATCTCCTTGCAGCTCAAACTAAATTAACAAACTTACAAGCGAGTAATTACACGCTCAAGGAAATTTCTCTTAAGGAGCTAAAAGAAAAAGATGCGGCGCTAGTAAAGAAACATGGTGAAGGGGCGAAAGAAATTTGGTGGGATAAAAAACGCAATCTTGTTGTCATTTTAAAGAACGGAAAATATAGAGTTTATCAAATTGGTCATGGAGCTGCTCCTCAACGTTTTGAAAATAAAAAGATGGGTGAAGTCATGGCGGAGTATGGGTATTTGCCCATCACTGAACATGAAGCCAATAAAAAAAAGATAGAACAAGCTGAAGCTGATATTAGCACTAAAAAAGCAGAGCTCTCTGCAGAAGATAGCCAATTAGCAAAATTAGTTGAAGGTAGAACTCCCCTTGAGAGCGGTGTTGAAAACCTTGAGAAAAGTCTCGAACATGCAAGGAAACTGCAGCCCATTCAGACTGCCCATGCTGAATACAAAGAAAGATATTCTTGGTTATTAGAACTTTTAGGAAGCAGTGAAAATCCGGTTGTTGAAAAAGCACTTGATAATATGGGTGAAGCTGCAGATGCTGCTCAGGCTACTCGGCAAGTTATGGGGTTTGGGCTATCAAGAGTCCTTCATTTGGCGCAGGCCATTGATGGTTGTATTGATACAAGAAGGGATGAAGAAGATACAACGTTATCAGAAAAGGTACATACACCAGTTTTAGCTATCTCTAGGGCCACAACATTTATTACTGCTTTAGTGCAATTTTCCCACGGTTTAAGTCAGGTAAATAATATTGGAGTAGTGCCAGCTCCAGTAGATAAAGAATCTTCTGTAATCTTCGATTCTAAGGGGAAAGCCTTAAGCTTTTCTGACAAAGACATTCCTAAAAAGAAATCAAACATATGGACGAAAACTAATATCGCCAAATTAGCAGCTATGGTTGCTATACCGGGAAGCGATATTATAATTGCAGGCCTTGAGTTTTGTGCCTTGTTTCAAGAGCAACAGCCCACCGAAATGCAACAATTGGCAAAAGCACTGCAGGATTTTCACTCTGATATCCGTAAAGATATCCAAGGAGTAAATCAGCATTTAAGAGAAAATCATGTAGATATCTTAAGTTGCTTCACTGAAGCAGCTACAAGAATCAATCTACTAGAAGAGAGCATCACCCAACAGCTTAATGCTCTTGGTGGTCAAATAGAAGGAGCGATTGATAGACAAACCGTTGATCAAGCTGTTGCAGACATTGTTTTTGGTGTTGATAGCTTTAAAGTAGAGATAGCACTTTATGAGATTTACCTTAAAGAAGAGCTTCATTTAGAAGAAAGAGATTTTGCACTTTTATTTTCAAAGTTTCGAAGAGTCATAGAGCATTCCCAGCAAGCCTATCATAATGGCACAAGGTTTAATGAACGTGAACCATTAAATCAATTAACTATTACTGCCAATAATCCCGAACATTACTTAGGTCTTTTATCTCAGCATATGGGTGGCAGTAGAGCTGTTCCTAATTTGTATGAACATGAACAATACACACACATGTTCTCAAGACTGGGAGCAAAAGTTTTATTAGATGGGGATTTAGTGCGTTTTAGAAAAAATGTTCTAACTCAGACTGACATGCTTATCGCACATGGATCTGCTATTGAGCGCTTCTTTGATCAAGAGCTACTTCTTATAACTTTAGATCAGTATCAGCAAAGCCAACTAGCCCTTATCGAGGCTTTACAAGGAAAAGAAGCTACCGCTATAGAAAGAAATAAAGGAGCTTTAGTAACTGTTAGCAGAAGCTGGCTGCAGAAGCATCAAGATAAGCGCTACCTTGTGCCAACAGCTGACGAACAAGGGGATAAAGGTGCCAGTCGCCCAAGACTGATGGCCAGCAACAGATTTATGGTCTTTGATCGTGTTTATAGTCCAATAGCCACTCGTGATATACAAGAAATTGCTACCAGAAGCATCTATTTGGGAATGCTTTATCAGCGAGGGGCAGATATTTCGCTTTCTGAGTGGACCGAGACATTAGGCCCCACTCTTGCCTCTTTAATTCCATGTGGAAGCTCAATAGGACACGGAGCTGATTATGCGGCGTATTGCGCTAGGATTAGAGCGCTTGACGAAGCAACAAAGGAAGTTAAGAAAATTCAAAAGCTTTCATTAGTTCAGCTTTTTACAAGCTCAATTCCAAAGATCACAGTGGATGAAAGGGGGACTATTAAGGGTAATTTCCTTGAGGTTGCTTACAAAATAGATAGTGGCTTAAGAACATGCGTTCGTCTTTGTAACAACCAAGATTTTATTTTTTATCCTCATTCAGGAGAAAGAAAACCCATCTTAAACGAACTGCATAGAAGCATCACGTTCCCAGATCCAGAGGAAAAAAGAAGCAGAAGCAAAGCCATAGATAGAGCATTGACACAAAACCTTTCATTATGGACTGCAAAATCCTTTAACGAATTATTTGTCTTTTCTGTCGTTCAAACGGCCGAGGCCCAAGACAATTACAATTGTGGCCTAGCGGGGAAAACCTTTATCGTCTTGTCAAAGCACATCAATGAAGATGGCATAAAGCGTCTGATCATGATGCAATCTGGCTTGGGTTCGAATCAGTTAAGTGAGTATTTGGGTAGACAACAGCATTTTCATTGCCAAGTGCAAAATGATGGCCCAGTAAAAGAATATACAACAATGCCAACAACTGGAGATGGAGCCTGTGCTTTGCACTCCTTATTGGGAGTAAGAACATTGTCTGGCAGATATCACTATAATGGCCATTGCCCTCGTGATTCTGGTTTCAGTGGTGCTAAATATGAATTTACCTCTAAATTGTCAAGAATGCTTTCTCATTCTCCTCCTGCTGATAGAAGACACGATGCTTATGATGTATCCTGCACAAACGTTAAAGATAAGCTTACACTAATACTAAAAAACCATTTGAATTCTGCTCTAGGAAGAGGGAATCTCTCTTCAATAGAGCTCTTTCCAGATACTAGACCTCCAAGATCGCATAGTATTAAAGATCGCTGGATAGCACTTCAAGATCGCTATAGTCGCCAAAAGAAAGCCCTAAAAACTCGAGAGGCCCTTTTATGGCTAGCTCATGTAGGCAACGATCCTTTCATGAACAAAGTAATGGAAGAAGTCAACAAGCTACCTAAAAGAGCACAAGATGCGATAGAAAGTGGTGAAATAGAACTGGAAATAGAAATCACAAATAAGCCTTTCTTTGGCAAAGATAAAGATCAAGTCATTGCAATAAGTAGGGAAGATCCAGAGCCTCTTATGAGTATTATTGACAGTAGTCCTAATGCATTCTTTGCATTCTTGAGGATTGAGGCATGTCATGAGATTAGGGCTCTTAGGACCCAACAAGTCTCGTTGAATGCTGTCAGGGATGCTGATGAACGTCGCTTTGTTATTCATCCAGAGGTATTAGATCGCTATCTTGAGACGATTGTTCATGATGATTTCCACTTTAATACTGAAGAGATAGAACTAGCGGCCATGATGTACAATAAAAACGCTCTGGTCGTTTCTAGGCAAGGAGGTCAAATTTTACCTTCAGAAAATCCATTTAAGTATGGTAGAGGAGGCGACCCTGTTGTTGTGATCTACCATGATGGTGGGGATCATTTTGAGCGCTGTGTTACTATGGAAGAACTTAATAAAGATTTTCAGCATCAACGAAATCTGGAAAGAAGGCATAATTGGCCAACGTCGGCTCCCAGGTGTTTTCATACAGAGTTTAATGAGAAACACGACGCAAGCATTAAAAAGCTTGTTAAGGATTATGCGGAGTTTTTGGATGTTCAGGAGAAACCAATACCTAAAGGCACAAGAAACCCTTTCCTAGATACAGACAATTTCTCCAAACGAGGATTTGCAAGAATACTAACTCCAACCAATAAAGATCATGTGCCACTGGCATTTCCTGCAGCATTCCTAGATAGAATTGAAAGGGAGTTGCCAGTAGGAGAGTTTAACAGAGTCGATATGGGTAAAATCTTGCTGCCACAGTATAGCTTTGCCTTTAATGAAGAGGAAGGCTGCTACGAGCTAAAAATAGAATACCGCGTCCTAGAAGCAGATGCCGAACCTAAAGACTATAAAGACTATTACAGCTTTGTTGTCGCTCAAATAGGAAGAGACACAGTGGATGCCTTCAGTGATAAAGAGGGACACAAAAAAGATCCCATAGATTTTTTCCATAACGAGTTCTTGATTCAAGCGATGTACACCAACTTTGCTGATGAAAAAACGCTGCCTGGGCAATTGAGCTTCCGGCTGCTTGATACACATGCAGAATCTGTCATCCCTATTGAGGAAAAGTTTGATGGGCTCTTTCAAAGATTTGCTGCGTTGGGCGATATAGAAAATCTTACAGCGCTTAGAAAAGTTTCTTTTCCTCATGCTATTCCTCAGTGTAAGGACTTATCGCTAACGAGATACGACGACCCGAGAGGTGTTGTTGCTATCAGGAACACAGGCTTTGCAGATATAGATCGAGAGCGACGTGTAAAGAAAAAAGCCCAAGACGAAGCAATGAAAGAGCATGCTAAAGAATATAAAGAAGCTCAAAAAAACTACCTTCTTCTGAAGGCGCTACTTAAGCTTGTGTTAGATAAGCCTGCCAGAGAAAAATCCTTACTCAGTATCTGGAGCCCAAATCAAATACTCACTTCTAGTGCTGTCGTTGCAGACATACATAGAGATCATAATCCAACACCGGAGATGGATGAGGCTGGAAAGCTAAAACCAGTTGAGCGAGATATAAAAGCAAAGCAGCTTAAAAAAGATATTTTAGATAGATATGACACTCGTCGAAGCGATGAACGTAAGCGTATTGAAGGCCATCTAGCCAATCTTAGAGCGATTGCCAGTCATGCTAGAGGAGAAGAAGATCCAACAGGTGAACGGAGTGATCAATTGCGTACTCTTGCTGCTTCTGGCAAAGAGCAACCCTTTTCACAATATGGAACCTAATTATGAGTTTAACTATAGAAAACTCTTCAATAAGAAGCGGAGTCGCTCTTTTTGCAGCTGGAAGTCTTTATTGCGGCCTAGGTAAGTTCAAAGGAATAAGTGACTGCTCCTTTAAGATACAAGCAGGAGCATTTGCTGCATCGGCTATTGCTAAAACAGCCATGGATTCCTTCTGTGAAAAATATAAAGAGGATCAAGGCGTTAAACTTATAAATAACGTGCTTACTGCTGTGCTGATTGGTACTGCTTCTAGATTTTGCCATTTTAAGTTTTCTATTTTAGGCAGTCCCAATCAAGCAGAAGGCGTTGTCTTTAGTACATTGGCAGTAGCAGCAGGATACTTTGGCTTTAATAAAATGCTAACGCCTTCGGTTGAGTTACCACCTTTTCATGGCTTGAACGAAGTAACGCTTTCTCCCGATGAGTTCAAAAGGCTTTTGTTTAGAAACGAACTACCACCAATCCCAATTACAGTAGAAGGAGATGTAGAGCTTCCTGTACCCCAAGATAGATGGTTGGATGAGATGCCTGAATGCCCAGAGCTACAAACACTTCCAGATAGATTAACAATCAATGGCAACCTGACCCTAACTAAATGCATTAACTTAACAGAACTTCCTTCAGATATAAATGTAACAGGATATATCTTTTTACTTGGTTGTCATGGATTAAGTACACTTCCAGATAACTTTCACGTTAATGGAGAGATTCGTTTGGAAGATTGTCCAAGATTAACAGAGCTACCAAGAAATTTACGAATAAATAGTTATTTAGTTTTAGAAAAATGCAGAAACATAAAAGAACTTCCAGAAGATTTAGTTGTGGGTGTTGGGTTGCATATTAATCAATCTGAAATAACTAGAATTCCAGATAATCTTAGGGAACTAGAGCGTCTAGAGCTTACAGGATGTATTGAACTAACTGAGCTTCCAGAAAACTTAAGTGTAAATCGAGGATTATATATACAAAATTGCCTTAGCTTAGAGCATTTACCCAATGGCCTTCGTGTTGGAGGCAATTTAGATGTTATCATCGATATTAATGGAACAGATGACTTTGCACGGCCTTACTTACCACAGGAATGGCGAGAGCTATATCTGGGGAAAGTGGGTGAAGATGGCAGGCGCCTAGAGCCAGAGAGAAGAGTTAAAATGATTCATATTCTGCCAGAAAACTTATTTGTAGGTGGAGACTTAGATTTCTCGCAATGCCATAGCTTATGCGCTTTACCTAGGGGGCTTCATGTTGGTGGTAAGTTAATTGTTCCAGAAAGCAGTATAAAAGAGCTTCCAGAAGATCTCTTTGTTGGAGGGGATATTTCTTTAAGAAGATCGTATTTAAATCGATTACCTTCATGGATTGGCAATTTAGGACCAAAAGCTAATGGCGAAGAGCGGTATGTTAATTTAACTAGAACAAGAATTTCTCAAGAGGATATTGACTGGTTAAAAAGCCTTCGACTTCGTGGAGTACGCTTTATTGTTGATGATATGGCGCTGCCTCCATCTGGGTTCTTTCCTTTTGTGGCTGATCCCTATCAAAACGTCAATATCCAAGATCACCTTGACGAACTTGAACTTTACTATGGTGATCGGCCCACCAAAAAAGATGTGAAAAAAGCATATAAAAGATTAGCCGTTATACACCATCCCGATAAGAATAATGGTCGCGATGAGAAGTTTAAAAAAATCAATCAGGCATACGAAGAACTGATGAAAAGTGATATACAAGAAGGGGAATAGGAATCATTTTACTAAAAACCCTTCTTGAGGTAAAGGATCCGCACTTTTTCTGGGAGATTTATATGGCGACAGTGGCGACGGGGTTTTGCTAAGGTCAAATTGTTGTTTGGACATCAGTCTAAAATCATTGATGATAAATGTTCTTTACAGTGTCGCCACTGTCGCCACTCTTTTTACATAAACCCTTTTTCTTTCAAGAACCACTTGTTGTTCTTTCGAATGATTTTCCCAGAAGATTCTAATCTATGGAGAACAGGTAAAAGCTCTTTGGATTTCCTCAGATATCTTGGAGAAATTACCCTTAACATATCTCGTGTTGAGGCAGACTCTCTTTTTTCTAGAAAGCCAATTACGATATCTTCATTTTTTTGATTCTCTTCAAGGTTCTCGTTGTTATTAATCCTTAGGACCTCTTCCAAGTACCAGTGAGATAAACAAACACCCCTTTCCATATCAACTTCATCGATCTCTTCTGCCTCTGAGTTTTCAAACAGGGAAATAACTCCCGCTATTCTTCTTGCTTGTTCAGCACTTTTAGAAGCAAAAAACCTGACGCCGTGATATTTCCCCGATAGTCCGCTCTGCAGCTCTACCTCCTTGTAGAATTCTATGTTCCTCTTATTTGCCTGTGGAGAGATCTCTAGTTTTACAGATTTTCGTGGATGTATTATCTCTTCTAAGAGTTCATTTACTCTTCTGCAATAGGGAGCCCTATGCTGAAATCTTGGTATGTCTAGCATATTAACTCTGGTTCCCGTTTTTGGTGTTGGCTTGCAAATAAGAAAACGAGCGAGAATTCCCTGCGTTTGGAAAAGAGTGTTGTTCCACACCTTGTCAAAGATAATAGGCTGAACCATAAGATTTACTGTTAGCCTTTTATTGAAAAGCTTAATGCTTTCTTTTTTGCTTCCCCTTGTTTTTTCTATCGGCTTTCCATCCCATAAATTTGACAAATGCCCTACAGTGGACGTTGATTGGGTCCTAAGGCTGTGTCCTCCAAACATCGTTGCCCCTTCATTTGGGAACATCCCTAAAGAGGGTCTTCCTTTTTCATACTGCTTGAAAAGCCCAGCAATAGTTGGATCCGTAACCAATATTTTTGGGTCTTGGATAACTTCGGGTTTATTTTCATATAGATCCGCCAAATCATCGTGATTCTTCTCTTTGATCGCTTTATCTTTTTCCCTTACCCAATCCTTCAGGTTATCCAAAGACTTTTCATGTTCAATCCAATAGCGTTCATAGAAATCTTCTTCTTTTTTCTCGATTGGATGCAGCAACATTTTTTCTATTGTGCTTTTTCTTTCACCAGAATCTGCTACCGTCAATAGAAAAAGACTTAAGGGGATGTCTCCAAAATTCGTTACAATATTTCCCTTGCCTTGAACTAGAAGAGAACATACGGCTAGAGCAGCACTTCCAGCAATTGAGTCTGCGGTTTCTATTTTTTCAGATAATTCTTGCGCATATTCTCCTATTGGCTTAGGTAAAGCTTCAAAAGGAAAGGGATGGGGCAATGTTTCTGCTATTCTATCTTCTATAATCCGGTTCAACTGCACAACACTAGACATTTAGCCATCCTCGTAACTTGCTTTTACAGTTCAAAAATACCCACAGAATTTCAATAGAAAATCTGGTTCGTTTTGGATTAGCTTAAAGAACAAAATGGGTTGTTGTACATGAAAAATTCCCTTGGCTGCTTGGTAAAATAGCTTGGCAGCAAAGAAAAACCCCACCAAGGCGATGGGGCCGGATCACTTAAACATAAAAAGTAGAACAAGAAGCCCTCATTGTATCAGCCTCACCTTATCGTCTCAAGAGAGTCTTTGATGATGGCCAGCAGCTTCTCCTCCATGTCAGCAAGGGCAATTCCCTTGGGCTCTTCAAGGCGCAACGTAGTAAAATGCCGCGCTTCAAAGCTTTCTAGGCCACTAGTTAGGCATGGCTGAATGCGAACTTCTAGGGTACCAGAGAACACATCTTCCAGCAGATCCCAAGAAAGCCTCCAAACGGTGGGCGACTCTATTTGCAGGATGATCGCAAGATCTAGGTGCTGCAAAAGAGCTTTTAGTTCTTGAAGATTTTTGGTAGAATTTTTTTGACTTTGAAACTGCTTAATGGCAGCGTATGATGTGCTTAGCATCGCTAACTCCGACTTGTTTTAGTTAGTTGATGTTAGCCTCTTGTTGCTGTTGATGCAGCTTCAGGAGGCGTTTAGAAAATAAACGTACACTTAAAGTAAATGTTCTTATACAATAAGATCAATAACAAAATAAAGCGCATGAAATTAAAAGAATATCTTATCAAAAATAAAATCTCTCAAAGAGGTTTTGCTGATTTAGTCGGGATTACGTATGGGCATGTAGCACATATACTAAGTGGTAGAAGGAGTCCTTCTCTTCTTTTAGCTCAACATATTGAAAATGTAACGAAAGGAGCTGTTACAGTGTATGAGTTAATTGATCCCAAAGCTCCATCGAGATTTAAGCCAAAGGAAAATTTAAAGTTAAAAGATGAAAATAAAGAGACTTCGGTCATTAGGGGTTAGGTTTCGGTTTGCTGCCAGAACTAACCCCATAAAAGCCATTCTAAAATTTAAGAACTCCAAAACTATCAAAGGAAGGTTAAAAACTACCTTTAATGAATATGATTTAGAGTATTCTAATGTTACATGAGAGTTGCCTTCTAAATCAAGCCCCTATTTATCAATGTCCAAACATAGTCTCCTTAGATGCTGAAAACGAGCAAGGTAATAAAGACAATTCTTCTAAGAGTGCCAAGCTCAACGGAACGAAAACGTATGCTAAGGAAATCCAATACCACTTAGTCAAACAAGGTGAGCCAAACCTATACGACAAAATTGTCGAATACTGCGCCAACAACCCCTCTATTCCAGAAGCACTAGAGAAGAGCGAAGCTGAATATATCAACAGTCTGCCCATAAAGAAGCGCAAAAAATACAAAAAACGTCGTTGGAGAGGGCACAGCTATGGTATTCGCTTAATTCTTCATGTCGCCTATTTGCTCCAAGCCTATCACTTTGCTTATGGCGTTGAAGGCAAGCCCATTAATCCATCCAAAGCAACGCTAGCAAAAGAAGTTGGTATCTGTGTGCGCACCTTGGATAAAGCACTGAAGATCTTGAAAACTATGGGTGTTGTCAGCTGGAAGTCGGGGAAAAAGACTTGGGAAACTAATGTCTACTATCTGGCCGACTGCTACAAGACTACGCCAATGCGGAAGCCAGAGGACTTCAAGCACCCAAGAAAGTTATGGCTAAAACAGCAGTATCACATTAAAAAACAAAAGCTTAAAGAATTTACCAGAACGCTTTATGAACACCTTTGTGGAGACATTGCCGACCATCTGCTTCGCAGACAGAAATTTCTACGTTCTTCTTTAGAAAAAAAGAAAAATTTTGGATCAGATCCACCAAAAAAACGAGGCAGGCCTATTTTAGGGTATCTTCTGAAGCCTTTTAAGCTCTCCTTTAAAGATCAAGTCATCTTATCTAGCTTTGGTGAGGCTGCCTTACGCGCTGCAATAGATGATCTTCAGGTATATACCTCATGGGGTAAGCAAGCTTATAATGTAGCAGCCTTTTTGGTAAGTCGCTGTAAGGATCACCGTGAAAAGACCGGCGTCGCGTTTTCTAGTAACACACCAGAAAATATTTTAAAGTGGCTTAAGCGGCAGCTCATCGGGAAGCCAAACATAAAAATTATTCAGTCTGAGGAGCAGGTAGATCGCGCTGATAACAAAAGCACATTTGCTAGGGTACTTGTCCATAAAAACAATCCATTGGAATCGATTGTCTTCTTCTGGAAAAAGATCAATGGCTATTGGATTGATAAACGCATTCCTCTAAAGCATGAGCGCCTAAAAGAAGTTGTGGCGGAGTTTGTTGAAGATCCTAAACAACACACTGTATGGGGGTAGAACTTTCAGCATAAATTTGCTAAATATTTTAAAATACCGTAAAAATCATGGAGAAAAAGAGTTAGATGAAAACAGAAACTAAAAAAGCTATTATTGCAGCAGCATTTGAGCCTATAGAAAAGAAGATATTTGAATCGACTGCACCTATCTTCTTGGTAACAAAAAACTACGAAATTCTTAATCTGAAATCGGGAGCCGTTGTTTTAGACACCAGAAATTGTGATGTCGAGGCTACCTGGAAAATCTTTAGTGTGCTTTACCAAGAGCCCAATCAGTTCTTTCCTATGGACGAGGAACCAGGAGTCAATACCTTTATGCAGAGACTTTTTACGCTGAAATATTTCCTTGAAAGAAGCAGCCACCTAACTAATAATAACAAGGGTCTGATCTCAGCCGTCAGAACGATTATTATTGCCCTATCTAATTTAGAGGTTCACTCAATCAAGATAGAATTTTCTCCATTGAGGCTATTGGTAGATAAAAATGAGTTACGCTCTAAAAAACTTAGCAAGCCACAGGTAAGGGTGATTTTTGCAGGATTTTGCCATCAGCGAGAGATAAATAAGCAAGAGCTTTTTGAAGCAATTGCTGAAGCCAAGCAAAATTATTTGTGATAAGAGCTCTTTCCAATGATTAGGAAGATTATGTGACTTTCCGAAGAAGAGCTGCATTAGAATATCCATTGGATATTCTATGGGTCGGGGTAGATCGGGGTGATAGGCTTAAATAGGTGCTATGTTATGATCTCTCCAACTAATAAGGATGTGGTATATGCCTAAGCAAATGAAAAAAGTCTTAAGGGAAGATGCGGGAGAGCAAGCAGAAGAAATGCGCGATCTTGATGAGGATGGAACTGATGTTTTGGTCCACGACTATTCGGATATGGAAATTGAAATGCTTAAGACAACGCGCAAGAATTTCTTGACATGACATGGAGAGGTATGTTTTGAGTCATGGAGTTTTTTTGGATACATCATGTTGAAAAGAATTGTAGAACTAAATTAAAGTAGTCAATTCTAAATTTATCGAAAAAAAAGGAAATATTTATGGAAATTAGTGAGGTCACTGATACCTGTTCTCAAGAAACTAGGGAATATACCGGATATATTGATAAAGAAGATCTTTATAAAGAAGAGGAAGATACACAAGAAATTGAAGGGACAGTAAATATTTTCTTAAAAGACTCAGTTATTGCTACAGAAACTGAAGAAAATATAAAATCACTAAAAAAACAACTAATTTCTTTGAAATCAGAGCTTATAGAAGCGAATGCTGGTGTTGCAGAGGCTCAAAGAAAAGTCGATGAGAAATTCGAAAAAGTTCAAAAAGTATGGAATGATAAAAAATCTACAACTAAAGATATCGATAAAGCCCAAAAAAGCCTTGCTAGGGCTCACGAAAATCTTAAAGAGTTCAAAAAAACAAGAGATGTAATAGAAGCCAACATTAATAGTTTGGATCAGAAAATCTCTAATTTAGAGACAGAGCTATCTATATCTGATATTTCAGACACTTCAGAAAGCTTATTTGAGGAAGAAAAAGTTTAAAGTACGATTGATTGTCCATACACTTTCTAACCACTAAAAACGGCAAGATTGAAACTTTTTTTAATCCGATCAGCGGACTCATTCGTGCATTTCATGGTGGTTTTATTTGTTACCCATATAATTTCAATAGCTTAAGGGTTGGACCTAACTTAGATAAGCTTTTGTCTTCTCAGACATCTTCTTTGGTAGCAAGTTCCTCATAAGCCATCTTAGCAGCGATCTGTTCGGCATCTTTTTTAGACCCCGCTACTCCGTTGCCCATCTTCTTCTGATCTACAAGGACCTGCACCGTAAACTCAGGAGTATGTGGTGGACCTGTTTGCGACACAAGCGTAAATTGAGGTAGTCCTAAATGCTGCTTCTGTGCCCATTCATTGAGCAGGCTCTTCCAATTCCTTTCATCAATAGATAGGCATTCCTCCAGCTCATCTGAGAAACTATTCATAAAAAGATCGCCTACCTTAGAAAAGTCCTTTCCGCTGTCGAGGTAGATCGCCGTTAGCAGCGCCTTGAAGCATTTCACCTTAAATGGCGCAAGCTTTGCTTCGATATTGACTGTTACGCCATGCTGAAGCTGGTAGAGATAGTAGTCAAACACTTTGAGCTTATCGAGATACTGAGCGCAGGCTTCGCTGCTGATGTGCTTCGTTAGCATAGTGTTCTTTCCAGACATAGAGGCCGAATGGTGATTCGCTTCGATAGAATCAGCAATTACCAGCTGTAGCAGGTAGTTCCCTCGCCAGACAAAATCCTCATTTGTTTCACCACTCTCTAGAATAGCAACAGGCAGAGGGAAGCTCGAGTCTAAGAAGGCTTGTAGCAGGAGATCTTTATTAGCGAAAGTATACCCTATGGACTTCTCAATTTTAGCGAGATTCTTCTGCAGATTTGAGATCATGCTCATCGTGAGATTTGTCATTTGGAATCCTTTTCTAGATTTACTTTCAATTTATCTAAAGGCACTTCTTCAAATAGAGACATTTGCAAGCTAGGGCTGGGGCCACCATTGCTTTTTCTTTTCATGTATCTTCTTGACGCATTGTCTGCAGATTCGGGACGTTGCTTGATTTTTTCAAGGTCTTTGCCAAAAGTCTCAACGAAGCGGTCAAAAGCGAGATGGCTAGGGATCTGATTCTTGTAGGCCCAGTTCATAAGCATGTTATAGACCTCACCATCACAACCACAGATCGTTCTATCTGGATAGTCGAGAACGTAGCCTTTCTTTTGCTTTTCCCTTAGTGCTATAGAAAAATAATCTTCCATTTTTACAAGCTTTAGGACTTCGAGTAGTTTCTCGCGTATGCTTTTTTTGAGCTTCTTTTTAACTTTCTCTTCTTCGGCGATACTTTCAGGATCACCAGTTAGCTCTTCGTCTTTATCCAAGCTTGTCTCCTCGGGTTTTGCATGCTTGAGGTTTGTCATTTAGGCTCCTCGGCTGTTTGTTCTTTCTCAAATTCTTCGATGGCAAACCTTTTAACATCGCTTTTTATACTTTCCCAGTCCTCTTCTTTTTTAAAGGAAAAGGTGGGTCTTACTATCTCTTTGATAGAGCCATCTTCTTGCACTTTTTCGTAGGCAACACAGGGAATGCCAACATGGACGTTTTTGTCTTTATCAATGTAGTAGGGGATGTTATCGAGTGTTAGATCTTCATCATATAATTTAAACGAGACCCACCCCTCTTTGAGGATGTTTTTCTTTTTCTTTTCTGGATAGACATCTACCACTTTCTTTTTCATGAGTTATCCTTAGATACCTTAATAAGCCTACCAAAGACCTTTGAGCCATCTAGCTCCTTGAGAGCCTTTTCTGCTTGATAATCATAAGTCATCACAACTCTGGCTCTATTTCGGCCTTGTTCTTTCTCAACTTTTTCAACAGCGCCGTACTTACTGAATATTTTTGCTATTTCTTTTTCGCTGATAATTCCTGGGTATCCTTCAATACGCAATTTCATTAAAGGCACTCCTCAACTTTAATAGTGCGTCCCAAGATCTTAGATCCATCCAATGAATACATAGCTTTTCGCGCTTGGTAGTCGTAAGGCATCGTGAGGTAAGCAATACTTTTGCCTCGTTCTTTTTGTATATCGGTAACTGTGCCTAGCTCGCTGAAAATGCGTTTAAGCTTATATTTGTGGAGAATTGTGGGGAAGCCAGACACTCTGATTCTCATGCTTGAGCCTCTTTCTCTAGTAGAGCTATAGCCTTGCGATAGCGGCCATAGTTGGAGATCTCTAGGTAGTGCAGCAGCTTTCGCCGCTCGACAAGATGCCAGAGCAACTTATAGCGCATCAGCTTAAAGTCGGGATCTTCTGTTGAAAGGCTCCGTAGAGACACCTCTATTCGCATGATCTTTTCTGTATGTACTCCAATCTCGACATCTGCTGAGGCCTTATCATTAGAGTTGACCTGCCACTTCTCAATAATGCCCATTACCTCCGCTTCAGGTAGGCCATGATTTGCTTTAGTCTTGAAGCTTGCTCTGTTGAGACTTTTCATAAATGGTGCAGGCCTTTTAAATCTTAAGATCTTCTGCCTTTCGAAGAGATATCCGTTTGCAACCTTTTTGTCAGGGGATAGCATGCCTTTTCTAACGTACCTGTTCACAGTATATGGCGAGCACCTTAAAAGAGAGGCTGCTTCTTTCGTTGTTAGCAGTTCAGTCATTGATTCCCTATGCTTTAGGAAACATTTAAGCAAATTCCACAGAAAAAGGAAAGTCTCTCCCAGGATAAGACGATTAAAAGCCCATATCTCGCCTGTATTGGGCTATTTCTAGGTGGGGGCTATCTACCCTTGTCTCATGGAGATTTAGGGAGTATTTCTGCGCATAAAAACGGTGCTTTTTGTATCATAGTTATTGCAGCTTTAATCATTAATAATCATGGTGCTCAAAAACGCATCTCAAGAAAGCTTTTCCTTAACAGATCACGCCGCAGCGTTCCTAACCGCCGATTGACATTTTTACTTTTTGCTGGCACGCTCCTTTGTAAATATATAGGATGATTTTTTTATCGGATATCTCGAGAATATAAAAAACATCTACAAAAAGCGTTTTATCGATTTGCAGATGTTTTTATTTGATTAGAAAATTATCCGTAAATTACATTTTATTTATTTATAGATTGATAAGGAAAGGACTCGCTGTGGATTTAGAAAACATTGAGATACGAAAAGCCAAACATCCGAAAGGTGACGATTTGCAAAAGGGCGTTGCTGGTCTAACGATCAAGGACATGGGCATAAATATTAATAATATCCCATACCGCGTGACCAAAGAGAAAGAGATCATTGTGTCATGTCCAGGGCTGGTTTATGCAGAGAGAAAAGAAAAAGGTGAAAAACCTGAAAACAAACTTGTTCCAACTATATCTTTCGAGGATGCTTCCATATGGGACTCTATTGTAGAGGTCATCAAAAAAGAAATTACCATAGAGTGATACCTAGAGGTTTTCTTCTTCTCTTATTCGACAATTAAACTATCATCAAGAGACTTTGAGCGATGGAAAAAGACAAACTACCCCACAATGAAAAGAAGATGCTTAATATGCCGCAAATAATGGAGCGGTATGGTGTCAGCGAGGAAGAAGTCTATGAGGGCGTTGCTAATGGAGGCCTTCCTGTTTTTAAGCTTATCAACGGCAAGCCTACCCCCGTGCCGCAAATAGAGATAGATCTAGTCCTTGGCAACTATAGTATGTGTAGCTTCAAGTTTCTAAGAATTGTCCTTTACTACATAAAATGCAGGGCGCTTAAAAAGCCTATTGGCCCAAACGGCGCGATGAGGGTATCGCTATTTAAGAGACCGAACCAAAAAATTAGCTAAAAGTTATCCAATTTTCTAAAGCAATACACCTTTCAAAGCTTCCGTTTTTGATATGTCTATGTCGTTAGCAATTAAACTCCTTCCATTTTCCACGCAGATCTTAGAGATTTCACCATGGTTGCAAAATGGATCGCAAATGGCATCTCCACCATTGCTAAAGGTGTGGACAATATTTTCAATGGATTCTTTCACATCAGAAAATGTCTTTATCTGAGGACTTCCCTTGCTAAAGATTAAAACTGGTTTCCATAGCTTAATAATAGACCCGCTAGGAGCCTCATATCTGCGTGCTGATGCGTCTAAACTTAGAGTCCAGCAGTAGTCAAGGTGAGCATGAAGCATCTCGATAAAATCAGGTAGATAGCGATTCCCAGCGATCACCACACAAGGAGCACCAGCTTTAAGAGCATGTCTTGCAAAGTCTCCGAGGTGGTCGAACAGGTCGATGTCCTCTTCCTTGCAAGGTGGCTCTGTGATAATCACATCAATAGAGCTAGGATCCACGTATTTGCTAAGCTCAGCAACGGGGTGAGTAATGATCCGTGTAGAAAGATCTTCTGTTGGGAGGTCTTCCCTAGTTATGGTTCTTACTTGTGATTCCTCAGGCCGTGCTTTGTCGCAGTTCGAGTGCCGATTCGCACTCACCGTAAAACTTTTTTGAATCATGTTTTCTTTGGGTTGAACTATGTTTTTCTCCTTAGCACGAAGCTCTCGATAAAGACCATCAACGGAAAGCTTTTTCTTTTTCCCCTTATTACCAAATGGTATGAGAGTTCCTTCCGTGAGGTTTTTAAGAGTATCTTCATCACTGTGTTTTTTAACATAATTGTATTTTGCAACGGTTCTTGCACCAACGCCTGCTATAGCTCCCACAGCAGCATTAACTAAGATCTTCCTCTTCTCTTTCTTCCTTTCAAAGAAACTCCTTGTTTTAGAATCGAGTTTGTTTAGATCGTTTCCCTTTTGGAAACGGCTGTCTTCCTGCCTTTGATGTGCTGCCCCTCGAATAAGATCGACTTTTTTTGAAGCATACTCAATGCGAGCAGCATCCGTAAGATTGCGGCGGCCCAACTGATTGTCAATCATCCATATATTCACATCACACTCGTCCTCAAAGTCCATATCAAGCACCTCGAAGGAGATAGCATGCTTCTCACAGATTTGATGCCTGTGATGTCCATCAACGATATAGCCCTTCCAGACTTTGATAGGATCTAGACAGCCATTTTTTCGGATGTTGTTTTCTAGTCCACTTAGCTCTTCCTTTGCAAGCGGATGAATCAGCTTTTGAAACTCTGGATGGATACGAACCCCATCACAGAGATTGCTATTTTGATCGCAATAGGCATACTCAGTACTTAATACTCTTTCTTTTTGAGGAGTGCTTTGACGAGGCTCCTCATTTTTACTTATATCGACTTCCATAGGTTTCTCCTTTGTGTTGAAAGTTTTTAATATTTGTTTAGGCTGTTGCTTCATTGCCCCATCCATCAAATCCATTGATCTCCCTCCTATTAAACATATCTAATCTTCTTCCTAATGTTGTCCTGCAAACCGTTTCATAAAACTCCTTAGGTTTCTCCGAGTGCTTCCCTCTTGGAGCGTTGAAGCAGATTTGAAAGTTTTTGGTGTCTACAAATTGAGGTGTTCCCTTCCTTGCATAAAGCAACGGCTCGGCGTTGTATTGAGGAAGCCCAAGAGGCTGCATTCCTGCATTCTTGTGCCAAACGAACTCACAAACATATTTCAGTCCCCAATCCTTTAAAATCTCGAATGCATATGGCAAATACTTCTGTGTCGTCCAAAGGAAAACATGACAATCGTCAGCGCAAGGAACTTTAAGCCTCTTAATCTCATCAATAGACATGGTAGGATAATCAAACCCTACGTCGGTTGGACGCTCATCTAGCTCAATGCGGTGCGTATCCCATGGTGGATCGATGACAACGACATCATAAAGCCCTTCAAGAGCCTTTGCCTTTTTTACCTCGATAGATTCGACTCTTTCAATAAGCTCTTCTCGCTTTTTCTCCCGCTTAAGTTGCACATATACCTCGTTCGTTGTCTTGCGTCTCTTGTGTAGATCTTCCTTAGTCTTTGCATCGGCATGCTTATCTATGAACTTGCATTTGGCGTAGGTGTTGTGCCCCATGTCTGCAGCTTTAGCTGCTTTATTAAACGCTTCTTTATTGCGCTTATCTTTGTCTCTAATAATCTTAACTTCGCTCCCACATGGGAGCGAGGTTAAATCTTTGTTTTGAAGATCGGGTCTTTTACCACGTCTTGTCTCATAGCGTTTCTCAAGAGCAAAGGTTAGTATCGCTCTTGTAAACGAGGGTAGGTTTCTACGATTAAACTGATTCTCAATGATCCATATCTCGACATCATTCAAGCTCTCAAACTCCCTTTCTTCAACACGAAAGCTTAGCTTGTGGCGCTTGCAGATTTCATAGCGGTGGTGGCCATCAATGATATAGCCCTTCCATGTGACAATCGGGCAGTAGCAGCCGAATATTTTGATATCATCTTCTAGACCTTCTCTCTCGTGATCTAATAGCGGTGGGATCAGATCTTTGAACTCGGATTTGATCTTTAGCTCAGTATTAGTAGTGTTCATTACGAACTCCTTTGTTGTTTTTGTTAGTGGGAGAGCGACAAGGAGACTGACTTACTACAAGAGTAGTAGTAAAAGTTTCCCTCACGCGCACCCGGGTAGCTTGTAGTAGTATTTTTTTCAAATAACCGCTTTTTAGCTTCCAATAACCGCTAGCAATTTCCAAAGCGGTTATTTGTAGCCTTTTGTTTATTAGCGACATACGTACTCCAATAACCGAATAACCGCAATAACCGCTTTTTTGGAGGTCAATCTGAAAATGAGTTGAAAAAAATCGCGTTTTTTTCACTTTGCATTTCTCCAGTTTTTGGCACTTTTTGTCTTGATAAGGCTTTTAGTCGTTTGCGCAGGAAATACAGCCTTAAAGGCGGCAATCATAGAGTCTTCAAGGATCCTTGAGGCTTCGTCTTTGTATTCTTCAAAACTTTCTAAGATGATCTCATCGTGGATACAATTCACAATCTTAGCCTTGGATTGATCCAGTGTTTTGTCGACTAGGGCAAGTGCTTGAAGCATCACCTCAGCAGCTCCTCCTTGTATTGGAGTATTGAGTGATTGATTGTAGGTGTGTTTTGCTTCTTTAAACTTTCGGATGAATCCACTAGGAGTCTTCACCTTCAAAGATCTTCGAGCTTCTCCCCTTGTTTGCCACTGCCAGCGTTTTAGGTCGGGGTAGGTCTCTAAAAACTTGTCCTTGGCCTTTATCGCTTCTTCTAGGGTGACATCAACGTTGTAGGTATCCTTAGCATAGTTAACGAACCCCTCAGCTCCCTGACCAAATAGAAAACCGAAATTCACAGCCTTTGCAAGTTGTCTCTGCTCCTTTGTGATCTGACTCTCAGGAATATCTAGGAGTGCTGCTGCCGTCTTTCTATGAAGATCCTCTCCATTTTCATAAGCTTGCATCATTGCTCTGTCTTGAGAAATGATTGCAGCAACTCTGAGCTCTATTTGCGAATAATCAGCCACAACTAGAACGGATCCTTCAGGAGCCTGAAAAAGCTCTCTAAACTCAGGGTCTCTAGGGAAGGTTTGGATATTAGGATTTCGGGAAGCAAGCCTTCCGGTATCTGTTCCTGCCAATAGAAAATCGGGATGCATGCGTCCTGTTAGCGGGTGAATATGCCTTTGCATCTTTTTGCCGTAAGTGGATCCCTTCTTGAAGTACTTCTTGTATTGCAGATAGTCTTCATACCAGGGGATAGAAGCTTTAAATCTTCCTACAACTTTGCTCGTTACAGACAGCGAACCGGTCGAAGTCTTTGGCCATTTAGCTAGGGTTTTTTGATCGATATTATTGTTGAGCCAAACGTTAAGCTGCTTGCTGCTATTGAGATTTATATCACCCAACTTATCGAGTAAATTCTTCTTGTGAAGACGTTCTTTCTCCTTCCAACTTTCGATCAGCTCATTGTGTAATTCTGTATTCAAAAACACTCCATTAAGCATGATCTTCACAAGAGACTTTTGAGCATTTTTTCGAAGGGCATACACATCCAATAGACCTTCCTTGCAGATGTCTTGCCTAAGCTTTAGAAAGAGTTGGTGGGTAACCACAGCATCTGCAGCAGCATAGTCTATTTGCTTCTTTGTGAGATTCTTTTGAGACCAGTCAGAGAGTTGCTCCTCTTTTGAAAGCTCTATTCCCAGGTGCTGCTTAGTAAGTCCCTTCAAAGAGAGATTCCCCCCTCTAGAATACCCTTGAAGAACAAAGCCCATAAGCATTGTGCACCCCACCTGATCTAGCTCGATTCCTCGGCGTAAAAGATGCTTCAGCTCAAAGAGAGCATTGTGGCAAATAATAGGTCTCTTCCATATCTGATCAGGAAAAGCTTTAAGTGGGACATCATGAAGATCAAAAACATAAACACTATCCACACCTGAGTAGATTTGAAGCAGTCGTATCTCCGAAGTAAAAGGATCTAAGCCACTGCCTCTTTCCTTGGGATAAGTCTCGATGTCTAAACTAAGTGTTCCTTCAGAGGTCTCTATCTCTTTGAAGGCAGAGGTCGCATCATCCATCGATGTGATGTAATTAACCGTAACCTCCAGGGGGAGGATACTCTTTTCCTTTTCAAATATATTATATATAGTTCTCTTCTCTATAGAAGATAAAGAAGGTGTTTTATTGGCCTTATGGGCTAGCTCAAATGACCTGTCTTGTGTTGACCAAGCTTTGTTGCAATCTAAGACTTTTTCGATGTTTGTAAAAAAATCGTGTTTTTTTCGTTCCATTTTAGGTATTACCTCTTTTTTGGCGGTTATTGCGGTTATTCGGTTATTGGACACCTTATCTCCTTGTTTTCTAGCGGTTTACTAATAACCGCTTTAGAAATCCTTAGCGGTTATTGGCCTCTTCAAAGCGGTTATTGAGAATTTCATCTGTCAAAACATAGAAGCGTCCGTTCTTGCCTAGGCTTTTAGGAGCAGCAATAATTGTGCTTCTTCCATCTTGGGTTTTAAGGCTTCTTTCTTTCTTGAGAACGGAGACAACTTTTTTTACATCTGTTCCTACATCCTTGCATAAGATATTCTTGAAAACTTCGGGTGTGAGATACCACTCTGTCTCCTCTCCATACTTCTTCTGGAAGCCAAGGATTTCGCTGTGGTTAACACCTCCAACCTCGCTCTCATAATCTATAAACTTTGAGGTCTGGGCGTATCTATCGATGAATAGTTTGACCTTTTCGAGGATCTGCTTATTTTCAAGTGATGCTGTTGTTCCTCTTCCTTTGATCCAAAGATCGAATATTTTCGTTGTGCTCTCAATGCATCCACTTCCGTCGATAGCTAAGATGTTATTTTCGCATGCCAGTAATAGAGCCAAAAGCACCAAAGCAAACCTTTCTATTCCCCTTTTTACCTGTGGAGAACAAGATCCATGATTTTCTGCGCAGTAATTTTCTAGCTTGTTTACAGCAGCTTGATATTGCTTGGATAGACCCTCTAATGTTTCTAAGCTTCGCCATGAAGAATACCACTGTAAAAACTCTCGAATTGGTGTTCCGTAATAATTTGCTGATTGCTTATGAAGATGTTTTGAAAATTCGGTGATGTCCTTGAGTCCGTGGAGGTCATGATAAACTGATGGCGTTCCATCATCGGTCGTAATCGCATCCTTAAATTGAATGGGGACATCTAAAAGCCTTACAAGCTGGCCGGCCTTTACTTTGTTCGTGTATTCTAAAATCATCTGTTCAACGGAGATCTCTCCATCACTTGCAAAAAGCGTTCTCCAGTTTCGGATTTCTTTAAGGTCTCCCTTGCGGTTTGCTCGCAGTTTGGCTGTCTCATTTGCAATCATATAAACGCTTTTTCCAACGACTTCCGAGTTACACTGGCCAATCTCATCAAGAACCATAAATGCATCGTTGTGGGAGCAGCAAAGCCCTTCTAATCCATTATCTGTTGAGCGCCATGTGTTCTTCCATTTGGGAGCTGCCCAGACGCTGTTTGCAACTGTGACCATCGTAGTTTTGCCTGTGGAACTATTTCCGAAGAAGTGGATTCCCCCCGATTCTATTTTTAGATCGTTCATAAGAATGGGAGCAAAAGCCATGCCTACTGTAAAAATTAGAGAGGAATTCCCTACTAGATATTTTCCAATGTACTCTTGCCACTCACCAAGTGTTCCTTTCGAATGAAGATGTTCTGATTGTGTTAGCTGCCTATCATCAACAAAGATGTTCTTCCGTATTCCAAACTGCTGGTCTGGCAAAATATAGGTGTTCCCATGCCAGCCAATTTTATCCGTAAGCAGTCCTTTATCCTCGGGTCTATAGGTGTTGAGATAGGTAATGACATGTTTTGATACGCCATGCTTAATATAGAGCCCTCTTGCACAAAGAAGGTTAATGACGGAATTAGGATCGGTATGCAAATCGCCTGTAGGGATTGAAAGCTGCTGTTTATGCCCATCTTCATAGGTAGGAAATGAAACCATTAGACAATGCTGGTTCTTGTCTTGATTGATAATGACTGAACTCTTATGGATCTCAGAACAAATGGGAAAAGCTTCGGGCAATATTGCATTTGGATCCCCCTCAAACTTTGTCTTTAGCTCCTTGTATGCCATTTTTGATAGCTCTTCTCTAGATGAACCGATAAGAATATAATTAAGACTTTTTTCATCGATGGCGGGCTGAGCAAAAACCCAAGCCTTCCCATCCTGTGGATTCTTCTCAATAAAGAAGTAGGGGATTAATGGTACTTTCCTCTCTTTAGGAGTCTCAATATTTTCAGGATCATCCGTTTCAATAGTTGTTTTACTTTGAGCTTTATGGAAGGTTGCATTGAGATATCTTTCGCCTCCCTTCTTTCTGTCTCTTTCTTCATTCCAAAGATTTGAAGTGGTAAATACATCGATGGCCTGCTTTTGATTCCTTGTAAATTTTGAAATGCGGCACATAAGAGTAAAATCTGCACTCGAATGGTCGTTCTTGTAATGTGCTTGCATCTCCTCATTAAAGCCTTCTTCATAGAGAGTTTTGTGGTGTTTTGAGGAGTTGATTTTTTCAATAAGCTTCTCATTGCTCATGATTGGGTCAGCGCTGCCGTTTTCTCCCTGTCTAGAGCTCTTGCTTTCACTAGAAACATGTTCTTGAATCAGTGAGTCAATTAGAGGCTGGTGGTTTTCTAATGATGATCTTCCGTTAATATGATCAAAGGTTAGAGTCACGACTTTCTTAGCTGAATAGATTTCGATGTCTGAGTTTCTTGTCCCAGCTAAGGTCATGGTTCCCTTGATTAGGATGTGAACACCCTTTCCCGATCGAGATTTCTCAGCAAAGCTTTTACCTGTCTGATCAAGAAGATTTTGGACAAATGGGCTTAGGGTCTCGCCATCATAGCAATTGTCAAGATCTATAAAGACGATGTTGTGCTCTTTATATAGGATGAATGCTGGGAGAAATCCTTCTCTTCCGGCGATGAACTTTTCAGTTTCAGTAAAGGTTGCTAGCTGACTAGAATCTTTCCATCTTGCAATGGTTCCAGTAATAACACTGATGGGTTTCTTCTCTGGATTTGATGCCATCCAAATAGGCTGATCTTTCAATTCCTCTATGGAAGAAACGTTGAAAATACCTTGAGAAATAGATTCTTCATGAGTTACAATAAGACTATTCACAATGACTCCTTGATAGGGGTTACCTTTAAAAGCACTCAATGTTTGATCGCGATGGGTGCTTTTTTCATTTCTGCTTAATTATGAGCACATAATTCATTGAAAATCAAATCTTAGCTCTGTTTTAGCTTTCTCTTCTTTAGCACCTGTTTTTTGTATATTTGGGCCGTTTTTTAGATATTTTAAAAAAAGTAGACAAAGATTTTTCAGGATTTTAAAGAGGTAGATCTGTTTTTTCACGAAATTGGAGAGTTTTGAGGAACTTTTGATAAAGAGTGACCTGTTGGAAAACAGGAATCTAGTCTACTTGTTAAGTTTTAGAATACACCGACTGTAAATACCTTCTTATAGTGTCTTTCACTTTCTTTTCCCCAGTAATTTTTTGAATTTCGTTTAGAATAGAATCAAGAATAGGGTCCTCTAGGAGGTTCTTGAAGTTAAGGCTGTTACTATTCTTTACCATAAGAGCCCCGTAAAGCTTTATAATGCCTTCAGTCAGCTTATCGTTTTTTAGCCCTTTTAGACTATGATCATCACAAAAAAAGAATTGCGAGCCACTGATTTGTTTTTTTACTTTTTCTTTATCTGGTGTAGGGATTTTCAGAAGTTTTATCCAGGAGTCGAATTGCTCCTTTCTAATCTTTTCAAAATCCATGGTGTATTTATCTCTCTCTTCTCGGTGAACACTCCAATAATCAATCAGCTTCCAACAAATACCAAGATAGTCAAAAGCTTGAATAAAATCTCTTTGTGTCCGAATGCCCTCTTCATAACAAATACCAAGAAAAGCATTTGGCAATGAATACCCTTGGATTTGCGTATCAAATAATTGAGTAATCCAATTACTAGTTACATGTCTCTCATTGTTTTTTGGGAGAAATAAGGCCGTATCAATCAACTGTTCCAACTCAAAGGCGAGGGTTTTTAAAAAGACAATCCCATAGTGCGCTAAAATAGCTTCACCTAAAGAAATTATCTCTTTAGATTTCCATATCTTTTTCTCCTCTTTATCCATAGGGAAATATTTAAGAAACGCATGATTTAGTCGAAGAGATGAAAAAGCCTTTTTCTTGGGTGGAGTTGGTTCAGACATTTAGTTCTCTTTAGGCTCGTCTTTATGATCACCCTTACGATCCTCTTCAAAATGGAAAATTTTCCTAGGGACAAGATACCCTTCAATAGTTGAAAGTCTTTGATTAACATTTCTCATTTCTGTGCGCATCTCCACTTCAAGCGTCGTTAATCGTTGATTCATAGCATCAAACTTGGAGCTGTTTTCTTTCTGATTTGAGTCCATGCGATTTAATAGCTGCTCGAACTTGTTGTCCATATGTGTGAACCTGTTGTCCATGCGGCTCATTAGGTAGACGAACAACACTAAGACAACACCAACCGTTGAGAATATAATTGTTAATGTCTGAGTCCAATCCATGATTTATCCTTTTCATTTAAACGTTGAATAGACAAGCAAGCCCACAGCGAATACCGATGGTGATAACTATCTTGACTATTTCCATACTCATACCAGCATTCTACATTCTCTGGGAAGTTGGAAGCAACCACAACATCTAGTATGAGCGAAAGGAACTCCTTTAGAACGCTCCTCCCATCTGACAAGAAGAGCATCAAAAACTTTAAGAATAGTGTTGCTAAAGTATGGGGCGATATGGTGAGACGTTCGGAAGTAGCAGAGATATGCTTTAGAACACTACCAAGTCTAAAGTAAAGGACAAGCGTTAAACAAGTCGAGGGCCTTCGACTCTTTCCTAGGCAAGCGCGGGAGAAAATAGGGACCCATTTCCAGGTAGGATGACGCAAAGGGGGGCCACCCCTTTTAAGCATTCTTTTTTATTTTGTATTCAGCTGCAAATACGCACGGAGGAAAATTTTGGCGATCTTTATGGAGCTTCCTCGATATTTAACATGATGATAGGATCAAAGGATGCGTATTGAAAGACAAGATGTAATGATTTATGGCACCCCACTGCTTTTCGTTGGAGCAGCCTTCCTTGCCGGCTCAAAGCGTTTGATAAAACACTTTCCAGGAGCCTCTCAGAAAGGACTTCTTTTCTCTGCAGCATTGGGCGGTGCAGGTGTCGTTGCTAGTAGCCTTAAAAACTCAGGAGAAGGCTCTGACTATGATAGACGTGTTTACTCTATCGCTGGGCTTGCACTCACTGCAATTGCATCCCCTACCTTGGCAAAAACGCTGCTTGGGAGGTCTGATCTTAATTTCAGGGCATCATTGCGTTTTGCATTTATCCAAGGCGTAATATAGCTAAACAGGATTAAAATGATTACGTTTTTTTAGGAGTTTCATGGGAGTCTAAAGTGAGAATGTGTAATCATTTTAGGTAGCTTTAGCTATATTTGGAGCAGTAGACTTTGGCTCTTCTTTAATGGAGAAAGAGGATGTCATAA
>Ga0233403_10000175_pt1 | contig 29156 bp, 21 predicted proteins | sample Na_oxic_1_MG_FD_179866 | JGI IMG/M metagenome (GOLD analysis project Ga0233403, IMG submission 179866) | Seawater microbial communities from Saanich Inlet, British Columbia, Canada - Na_oxic_1_MG | ecosystem: Environmental > Aquatic > Marine > Inlet | place: Canada: British Columbia | collected...
CCAACAAACCAATCACCATATCGACAGAACGCTCTACACAAATACCCACTAGGGTTTCAGCCTTAATTCCTAAACTCATTAGGTAATGTGCTAATTGATTAGCTTTGATATTGAGTTCTTGATAGCTCAGTTGTTGGTTTTCAAAAACCACCGCGATATTATTAGGCGTTTTCTCAACCTGCGCCTGGAATAAATCTACAATCGTTTGCTCGAAGGGATAATTAGTTTCAGTTTTATTCCAAGTCAGCAATTGTTGTTGCTCGGCTTCGGTTAGCAGAGGTATCGTGCGAATTGATTCATCAACATGATTTAGCACATACTCCAATATCAGCATAAAACGCGATTGAATACGCTCAATTTCCGTGGCATCAAAATAAGCCAAGTTATACACAAAATCGACTTGCACATTTTCATTTTCATGAAATTCCCATACGGAAATAGACAATGGCGTTTGTTCATTATCGTTTGTGAGTATCATCGATTTTGCTTTGAACACACCAAATTCAATGTCATGGTCGTGTTTGGCATAGTTCAAATGAATATCAAATAGTTGCATCCGTCCCATCTTTTGGATACCCAACGCACGATTTAATTCACTTATGGGCAATCGTTGATGACGATAATCCGATTTGAGTGCATTTCCAATTGCCTTTAATAATTGCCTAAAACTCAATTTTGTTCCAAACTGAAACCTTGCGGCAATGACCCCAATAAACAATCCCACTGTTTTCTTAAAAGCGGCATTACTTCTATTAAGTACTGGCAATCCAATCGCTAATTCTTCCCTTTGTGTAGTACGGGTAAAATAGACATACAAAGCTCCAAGCATAACATGGAAAAGTGTCGATTGCGTCTTTTTCGCTAAAACCAGAAGGCGGTTATAAAAAGGGCGATCTAGCCATAACAGCCGACGCGAACTTTTTGATATTTGGTCAACCTCACGCCCACTCAAATAACGCTGTGCAAACAAGGGTTCTGGCAAGGTTTGATATTTTTCTACCCAATATTGCCGATGTACTTCATAACGATCCGATTCAATGTAAGCGCGATCATTTTTGACAAAGGCTAAATAAGACGGCGCAACACGCTCACCGATTTGATCTTGAATTTTGTGCGTGTAAATTTTTGCTAATGAGTGAGTTATTAAAGAAAAACTCCAACCATCTAAAATTAAATGATGATTATTATTAAAACCGTAGAAACAATTCTCATCAATTTTTAATAACGCAAAATGAAATAACGGTTTTTCGTACAAATCAAACGGCTGAACAAATTGTTCTTGCATCCACGCCAATGCTGCTTGACGCGGATTATTTTCCCCAGAAAAATCATGGAAAGGCACGGTTACTGGCCAATCCTCAAGAAAAGTCTGCATCGGCAGATCGGATGTACCCGGCACCAACACCATCCGCAAAGTATCATGGCGTTGTACCAATAAATTAATGGCCTGTTCAAATAATTTGGGATCAACGGCTCCGTCAATCTGTATATATCCTCCAATGTTATACAGCGGCACAGAAGGGTGCAACATTTGGTCAAACCAGATTTCTCGCTGTGGCGATGTGAGGGGGTAAAGGCTGGGTTGTGTATCGTTCATTTGAGTCAATTCCTAGTTTTTATGGGTTAAATTTGAAATGTCGTTGGGTGCGGCGGTAGTCTCTCCAAACCAATGGAGGTATCTGTGCGAATTGGGTAATTGGGAATGACGAATTGGGTTTTTAGCCACGGAAATACACGGAAAAACACGGAAATGTTCCGTGCTTTCTGTGTCATTCCGTGGCAAAATCTACTTTCAAAACTCACACAAGTCATTGATTTGTAAGACCACCACTGGTTTGTAGGGACTACCGATGAACTGAGTATTTTACAAAATGCCGGTAGCAACAAACCGGCTTGGCCTGATTCACAAAGCGTGAGAATTTTTTCACAATTTTGGGACTGTTCTTGTAAGAAGGCGAGTTCCAATACAAAATTTGATTCGACATAAATTTTCATATCCGTTCTATGCGCCCTCTCTTGATAGCGTTAAACAAACCGGAGCCAAACAACCATTCGTGATTGGGCTCGGATAGCCATAGAGGATCGGCTGTACAAATATCGTTTTTCTCATAAGCGAGAAGGATGCCACTTAGCCAAAACCCGACAACCAGTTCAAAGCTTTCGCGGTTTAAGTCGTTTAGCGAGTAGCGCGTTTTATCATAGTAGGGTTCTATGGCGAATAGGGGATTCATATCATAAGTCGATTTGACTTCACCCTTATCTTCAACGTTTTTCCACAGGTAAAAATGATCGGGTAAGGCAAACAGAAAAAAGGGGGAATCGGGTAAGGGGGCATTTTCATCAGTATAGAAATTATGGCGCATGAGGGCCGCCCATTCAGTTGATTTGCCGGGTACATTCTTGGTGACAACTGTGAGCTTTAAATTACGTCTGGTGTCATACACTAAAATGTTTGCTATTTCTGGTATCATATTTTTCCGAGTTTTTCCGAATTAACGCATTATTTTCAAGAGGGCAACCACAAGGGGTTGCCCCTACATGATAACATGGGTAGGGGTAATCTTTGTGGGGGCGCATTCCCAAAAAAAGTCATTATCAATCTCAATCAGGCCGTCGAAAATAAATTGGGTTTGAAAATCGGGCCTTCGCAAAATAAATTTTGCACTCCAATGGGGCCTTCGCGAAAATCAATTTGGAACGAAAATTTGACTCTTGCAAAATAAATTTTGCACTCCAATGGGGCCTTCGCGAAAATCAATTTGGAACGAAAATTTGACTCTTGCAAAATAAATTTTGCACTCCAATGGGGCCTTCGCGAAAATCAATTTGGAAGGAAAATTTGACTCTTGCAAAATAAATTTTGCACTCCAATGGGGCCTTCGCGAAAATCAATTTGGAACGAAATTCTACCCGCAAAATAAATTTGGAACGAAAATTGGAAACGAAAATCGGGCAGAGGCAAAATAAATTTGCAACAATGAAAATCAGGCCTTTGTAAGTATAACTCAACCAAAATTGATAATGACTTTTTTTAGAAATGCGCCTGTGGTTGCACAATTAATTGTCCCTACGTTGATACAAACGTAGGGCTGTTGTTCATTCTTCTCCTTCTGTTGGCCGGTATTCTGCCCTCAGTTGTTGCTGAATATTGGGGGGAACGGGTTCGTAATGGCTTAATGCCATGGTAAAAAAACCATGGCCACCAGTGGCCGATTTCAGTTCTGTTGGATAGTTGCTTAATTCGCTTAGTGGTACTTCGGCTTTCACGCATACCATCTTGGAGGGTAGCATATCGCTGCCTTGAATACGGCCCCGTTTGCTGGAAATATCGCCTGTAATGTGACCTATATGTTCATCAGGTGTGGTGATTTCTGCTTTGACAATGGGTTCGAGTACTAGGGGTTTAGCTTTGTTGATGGCATCTAAAAAGGCTTTTTTGCCGGCGGCTACGAAGGCGATTTCTTTGGAGTCTACGGGATGATGTTTGCCATCGTAAACGGTGACTTTGACATCTTGCATGGGATAACCGGCAATGGCTCCTGATTCTAAAACCAGTTGGATGCCTTTTTCGATAGCTGGGATGTAGGCGGATGGGATAACGCCTCCGACGATGGCGTTTTTAAATTCAAAACCGGCTCCCCGTTCTAAGGGGTGAACGCGCAAAAACACTTCCCCAAATTGCCCGGCTCCGCCGCTTTGTTTTTTATGGCGATGATGCCCTTCAGCTTGGATGCTTATAGTTTCCTTGTAAGGAATTTTGGGGGGTTTGGTGTCTACTTCGACATTGTACTGTTGACGCATTTTATCAAGTAGGACTCGTAAATGAAATTCACCCATCCCGCGTAACACGGTTTGATTCTGCGAGGCATCATGTTCCAGTTTTAAACACGGATCTTCGTCAGTCAATTTATGCAAGGTTTGGCTGATTTTTTGTTCATCGCCTTGCCGCTTAGTGGAAATAGCGAGGCTGTACATGGGGGCTGGAAAGGTTTGGGCCTGGATATGAATGTGATCTTCATCATGGGAGTCATGCAAGACGGCATCGAAATGAATGGCTTCCACTTTGGCTACGGCGCAAATATCGCCTGGTATGCCGTGTTCAACTTCTATCTGTTGTTTTCCTTGAAGTTGTAACAAGTGGCTTATTTTGATGTGTTTTCGAGCATCACCAATGTATAAGAGCGTGTCTTTGCTGATGGTGCCTTGATGAATACGGAAGATGCCTAGTTTGCCGATAAAGGGGTCGGCGGTGACTTTAAAAACATGGGCGACGACATGTTTCGATGGATCGGATTCTGTGGTAAAGGGGGTGGCTTTTTCACCTTCTCCTTTCAGAAATGGCCTTGGGTTGCCTTCTAGTGGACAGGGCATGAGGCGTGTAAAAATGTCCAGTAATTCTGGGATACCGGCACCTGTGCGAGCGGAGACAAAACAAATGGGGACGAGATGTCCATCACGCAAGGCTTTTTCAAAGGGTTCATGGAGTTGTTCTGGCCTGATGTCTTCGCCTTGTTCGAGATAGATTTCCATCAATTCGTCATCGACTTCAACAACTTGGTCAATGATTTCGGTATGCGCGGCGGCTACGGTTCCAAAATCCGATTCTCCGGTGGGATTGAAAAAGCAGTCAACGACTTTTGTGCCATTCTCAGCGGGCAAGTTAATTGGCAGACATTCTTTGCCGAATGTTTCTTTAATGTTGGCAACTAATTCTGGCAAGTGGAGTTCTTGTGCATCGATTTTATTAATAATGATCATGCGACACAGTTTTTGTTCGGCTGCACGATCTAGCATACGGCGGGTAAGCATTTCGATACCCGATGCGGCATTGATGACTACTGCGGCCGTTTCGACGGCTGCCAAGCTACTGAGGGAATGCCCCATTAAATCTGGAGAACCTGGGGTGTCGAGGATATTGATGTGCTTGTCGTGTTGATCAAGATTGACAACAGCAGTATTCAGGGAGTGTTGATACTCTTTTTCAAGGGGCTCAAAGTCACAAACGGTATTACCGCTTTCGATTTTACCTTGAGTCTTAATTGTGCCGGCTTGATGTAATAGGGCTTCGGTCAGTATTGTTTTACCGGTATCACTTTGACCGACAAGGGCGATATTGCGAATATTTTCAGTCGTATAATGATGCATATTCGTTTTCTCATCTCAATGGTTAATGGAAACTAAGCTTTCCTATAAACACTTATTTTTTGAGAGTAAATTGGAAAGCATAGCGGGTGAAAATCATAGACATCTCATTTAAATTAATTAAAAGTCCCAAGGGGGATTTTTTATGTGAAGCCTTTAAAGGCAAAAGTAACCTATTGTTTTTAACAATACAGTAATATAGAACACGATCATACCGGTTTAAAGAAAAAACGGGCATGATATTATCTCAATATACCCATCAATGTCTATGGTTGACTTAAAAAAGATAAGTCGAAATGATATGAATTTTCAAATGGCTATCAAAGCAGGTATCCCACTTTTCACTTTTTGAAGCCCTAGTTTTTGCGCTTAACACGTTTTTGTGTGGTAGGCATAAGCATTAATTAAATTCGACAATTTGGTAATTATAAGAAATATACTGCACATGGGCACAACTTAAACTTTTATGTAAAGCAAAAAGTGCCTATGTTATTTTGCTTTCTGCCCAATTTTCGTTCCAAATTTATTTTGCGTAGGCCTTTTCCGTGCAAAATTTATTTTGCGTAGGCCTTTTCCGTGCAAAATTTATTTTGCGTAGGCATTTTTCGTTCCAAATTTATTTTGCGAATGACCCTTTTTTTTTGGGGAATGCGCTTAAAAAAGTTCAATTTATTCCCGTGCCGAGTATAACGACAAGGAAAATAACGATAAGGATTAATAACGACAAGGATTGTTTATAAAAAAGGATAAGAAATTCGATATCACCAGATTTTAATCCTTTATTATTTATAAATAATCCTTGTAGTTATAGGGATAAGAAATTCGATAGCACCAGACTTTAATCCATTTCACATTTAGCGTAGCCTCTGTTCACGCTTTCACGCGCGTAGTGAAGCTTCGCTATACTACGCTAAGAAAAGTTGCGCGCCACTTTATTTCACGCAGCGAAGTACAGCGAAGCAAAACTTTAGCGTGAAATACAGCAAAAACGGGTTCAAGTGAAATATTATAACTTGATGATCAAGTTTTTTGTAAACAGTTGATTTCAAGCGAAATGTTATTTTTAAGCTTAAAACTTAAACTTGATAGAACGCTGATTGTCATGATTGTCATGATTTACGCTGATTAATATTGATCTGTTCAACATCAATCTGATCACTACAGATTATGCTTTTTTTAGAAATGCGCCCTTATTAGATATCATTGAAAAAAAGTTGACTCAGTTATTTATGCACGTTCCTTATCACTTATCACTTATCAAGGCGGTATCCCACTTTTCACTTTTTGGGGCCCCAGTTTTTGCGCTTAACAAGTTTTTGCGTGGAACCGAATTCGGCTACGCTAAATTACTTTTCACTTGCAACACTTGCAACGATTCACTTACTTTGAACTGCTGAACATTTGTGAATGAGAACCAGCTTCAACGTTAGCAGGCAAGTACACTGTGAAGGTACTGCCTTCACCAAATACACTGTCAACTTGGATAGTACCGTGCATCATTTGAACATATTGGTGGGTGATGGCAAGCCCTAAACCGGTGCCACCATATTTGCGCGTTGTCGAGGCATCGGCTTGCATAAAAATTTGGAATAATTTTTGTTGTTGCTCAGGCGTAATACCGATGCCATTATCACTTACCCGCATGATGATCCAATCGTCGATGTTCTCAGAATCGCTTAAATTCTGAATCTGTGAACTGGGCAAGGGTTCGGCGCGTTTTTGATGATTTGAGTCTGCTTGATTATGATGTGAACTGATGAACTCTTGAAAACCTATTTCACGCCAAACTTCTAGCGTAATTTGCCCCTCAGTTGTGAATTTGATGGCGTTGCTAAGCAAGTTAATCAAAATTTGGCGTACTTTAATGAGATCGGCATGGATTTTTCCAAGGTTGTCATGGCAGTGAATTTCTAAAGTATTTTGTTTTTGTTGTACGGTGGTTAGAATGCTACCAATGGCTTCATCAATAATACTCTTCAATACAAACTCTTCAGTGTACAATTCCATTTTACCCGATTCTATACGGGAAATTTCTAATATATCACTGATAAGATTGAGTAAATGTTTACCGGCTGATTGGATATTTTTCAAATCAGGCACAAAATCTTCTTGTTCTAAATCTTCTGCCTCTTCTTGCAACATTTCGCTGTAGCCGATAATGGCGTTAAGCGGTGTGCGTAATTCGTGACTCATGTTAGCCAAAAATTGGCTTTTGGCAAGATTGGCATCTTCAGCCATTTGTTTGGCACGATTTAAGGCGGATTCTGCACGTTTTTGGTCAGTAATATCGGTGATAAATCCTTCAAGTGCTTGTAATTCCCCGTTTTCATAAAATACGCCTTGCCCTTGTTCCCATACCCATTTTTCGGAGCCATGAGCTGTCAATAAACGATAATCGAATTTATAGGGTTCATGGGCTTCAATGGCATTTTGGATAGTTTGAGATACCCATTTTTTATCAGAAGGATGAATGATCTTTGCAAAAGCGATTTCTCTGTTATTAATAAGTTGTGGGGGATGATAATGTGTCAATTCTAGGCAGCCTTCGCTAACAAATTCCATTGTCCAATAGGTATCAAAACAACGACGATAAGCCATCCCAGGTAAATTGCTCATCAAAGTTTCTAGGGATCGGCGACTTTCATAGATGGCTTTTTGAGCGGCTTTTTGTTGAGTAATGTCAGTGCAAGCACCAATAAATCCTAAAAAGGTGTTGTTGACATCAAAACGTGCTGTGGTGAGTTCAGAAATCCAGTGATATGTGCCATCGGCATGTCGTAAACGGTATACCCTTTTAAAATGCTGGGTGTTTTTTAAGGCCTCGTTATAGACTTGGTGGTAATATTCCAAATCGTCTGGATGTACAATCTGATCCCAATTTTGGGCCAATTCTTCTTCAAGGGTATGCCCTGTGAAATTGAGCCAAGTTTCATTAAATAAAACATTGTGCCCTTTAATATCCGATACCCACAACATAACGGGCGCTTGATTGACAAAATGACGAAATTCCTCTTCACGGACTTTGAGTTGTTCTTCTATTTTTTTACGCTGAGTGATATCAATACCGGCTCCAATAAAACCGGCAAATTTTCCGTTTGAAGATAGTCGTGCTGAGAGTGTTTCAGAAATCCAGCAATATTTGCCATCACGGCGTTTAGCCCGATAAACCATATTAAAAGGGGTAGTATTTTTATTAAGGAAGGCTTGGGTATAAGCTTCTAAACAATTTTTTAAATCATCAGGATGGATGAGTTTAGTCCAAGTTTGATTGACTTTTTGATCTTGAAGCGGGCCGGCGAAATCTACCCAGGTTTGATTTAACATTAAACATTGCCCTTGTGTATCGGTCATCCAGAGCATGACGGGGGCATGATTGACAAAGGTGTGAAATTCTTCTTCTTTTATTTGTAATTGCTTAACCATCCTTTGTAAGCTTATGGCACGATTGTTCAAAACAATGAGTAGGGCGACGAGTAGCAGTGTCAAAATCAAGCAGCATACTAAAATGGCAAAAGGCAAGCCTGTTGTGCCAATCAGTGTATAACTGTAGTTAGCATGACAGTGAATTGACCAAGTACGGCCGGCAATATTCCAATTTTTATGAATGTGTAAGACATTGGCATGAGTCTGTTCAAATTCAGACAAAAAGGATTGTGTGTGTTGAGAGGAGTCAATATATAACAAACGGGAAGCGTAGGGGGCTGATTCATCGAACATGAGAATATCTATGTTTTTATGACTAATATTTTGCAAGGCTTGTTTTACCAAGTTGCTAATAACAAAGGTTGTGACAATGAAACCGCGCAACTGTTGCTGTGCCGCGTTTTGTGCTGTTTTGGCATAAATCGGATAAACGACTTTGATGCCGATATCTTCAGATGTACCTGTTGTCAACTTTCGAGGGCCTGATGCTATTTTTTCACCTTTCTGCTGCGCTTTTTGTAGAAGGGGAGATAATAACGGATCGGTATTCATATCCATGCCAATCATATAGTCATTTTGTTGTTTTGATGCGACATAAGAAATCGGAAAATATTCGCGTCTTTTGGCCGCAGGTATTTGTTTTCCTTGAAGAGTGTATTCTGTTATGCCCTTCTTTGGAACCATTGGCAAGTTTTTTTCCCATTGAACACGTTGATGATGGGGAATACGGGGTAACCAGTACAAGGCTTTGATCTCGGGATGACGATCTAATAGTGGCTTGGTAAAACGATTGAATTGGGCAGAATCAACATCTGTTGAGGCTGAATAAAAATGGGCTAAGGTATCAAGCAGTTCTAAATTCTGTGACCACTTATTTTGTATGGCTTTTATGCTATCATTAGCGGTATCAACAAATTCAAATTGGAGACGCTGAGTTTTTGCCTGTTCAACGGCAAAGTAAGCCAATGTTGATAGCAGGATGCCAAGGCATAAGACAACCACCACTGCTCCATAGTCATGTAATAGGGTGGTTTGTTCTATTTGTGATTGTTTCATAAGCGTTTTTATTCCATTCGATGTTCAAGTTTTTGTTTGCCTCAACTTGAACATCGAATACAAAAAATCAATGGCAAGTCAAAAAGGTGTGAATAGTGAATCAAAGAATCAAAGTATTCTGAAAGTACAACCTTACCACCTATCAGTTTTCAAATTCTAGGTAAAACACACCTATTTAAAGTGTATTTATATCACAATATATAATTAAAAATCAAAGACTTATTCTCTGTGGCACTCTGTGGCACTTTGTGTTCTCTATTCCAGGTTCAAGTTTTTGCGCGCAAAAACTTGAACTTGGAATGTTGAAAAAAATTTTTTTGGCAAACTGATAGGTGTTAAGAAAGTACAACGGTTTGAGTTCATTCTTGGATGAGTTATTTATTATATTATGCTTTAAAATCACAATACCTTCGCCAAATGATGTCAATTTTATGCGGTTATTATTATTGCCAATGACTAAAAGTAGATTTGCTCTGCCTCGCGGATAAGGCATTTCGTTTCTGTTCGTTTCGACGCGATGCCAGAGACGCTTTGCGGCGCAAATCTACAGCGAATTTTTAATTCATAACTGATTGATTTTAAGATTACCTATAATAAAGGATTTTTTGAAGAAAAATTTTTTTGAGGATTAAATTTAAAATCCTTTTTTATAAGCGATTCTTGTCGTTATCAATCCTTGCAATTATATTTTGTTGCTATATTATTGATAACAATAAGCTATCTTTAAAATCCTTTTTTATAAGCAATTCTTGTAGAATTTTAATTAATGAGTTGCTGGGAATTGTGATTTGTGATTTCCACGCAAAAATTTTTGCGCGCAAAAACTTGCCGCAAACCGATATTACCTTAGAACAAAGCTGTTCTTTAAGGGCGAATGCTGCGAATTTTTAAGCTATCTGACAAAAAGAGATAGAACGCTGATTCTCATGATTTTCACATTTCACGCAAAAGTTGCGCGCAACTTTTGCGTGAAATACAGTTTTTGCGCGCAAAAACTTTTGCGTGAAAGACTGATTAACACAGATTAACAAATCAGTGAAAATCAGGACAATCAGTTAAATCCGCGTTCTATCTATTTTTCACAAAATGTAATAATACACTTTTGTTATCCTGACTCCTAACTCCTTTTTTAAAATGCCAAATAGTTATCAATCTTGGGGGCGCTTTCCCACTGTGTCGCAACGTGATTATCCATTACGTTGGAGAAACAACCCCTTACCTTTACCTAAATCGCCCGAAACCATTTTACCATTTGGTTTAGGGCGTAGTTATGGTGATGTTTGTTTAAATGACGGTGGCGTGATACTCACTACGCGCAGTCTTAACCGCTTTATTCATTTCGATAGCGACAGCGGTGTATTACGTTGTGAAGCTGGTGTGAGTTTAGCGGAAATCCTAGAATTGTGTGTGCCACACGGTTGGTTTTTACCCACGACACCGGGCACAAAATTTGTTACCGTAGGCGGTGCCATTGCTAACGATGTGCATGGTAAAAACCATCACTGTGCTGGCACATTTGGGCGACATCTGTTGCAATTTGAATTGTTGCGCTCTGACGGTGAACGTTTGTTATGTTCCCCGACAAGCAATGAACAATATTATTCAGCCACGATTGGTGGTTTGGGATTAACCGGGTTAATCACTTGGGCGGAAATCCAACTCAAGCGCATTTATCACCGTGCGATGCAAACAGAATCAATCAAATTTTCTGATTTAGAAGCGTTTTTTGAACTCTCACAGCAATCCGATCAATACTATGATTATACAGTGGCTTGGATTGATTGTAATTCGCTGGGAAGCGCGTTAGGGCGGGGTATTTTCTTTCGTGGTAATCATGTCACTGAAGAGGAGGTGCCCGCGCAGTGGCGTTTGCCATTGGCAAACCGGTTGCCACCCATTTTACGCACTATGCCAATTGATTTGCCGGGTTTTGCACTCAATCGGTTTTCAGTCTCCGCATTTAATTGGCTTTATTATAAAAAACAGCGACAAAAAACCGTTACAAAATTGGTTGATTATGATCCGTTTTTTTATCCTCTTGATGCTATTTTTCATTGGAATCGGCTCTATGGAAAACGCGGTTTTTTGCAGTATCAGTTAGTCGTACCTTTTGAAGATCACCGCCTCATTAAAGACATTTTACAAACGATTGCCAGTTCCAAACTGAGTTCTTTTTTAGCGGTGCTTAAAACATTTGGCGAGTTAGAATCACCCGGTTTGTTATCCTTTCCACGTAAAGGCGTGACTTTAGCACTTGACTTTCAGATTAAAGGCGCGGCAACTTATGAATTACTGGAAAGTTTAGATGATATGGTGCGTGATGCGAAGGGTGCAGTCTATCTTGGTAAAGATGCCCGTTTATCGGCTCGCAATTTTCAAGCATACTATCCTCAATGGACAGCCTTTTCCCAATACATTGATCCCCATTTTTCTTCCAGCTTTTGGCGACGTGTAACCGGATGATAATTGATCATTGATTAGTGGTAACTGATAACTGATAACTGATAACTGATAACTGATATGATGCGTAAAATGTTAATTATAGGTGCGACTTCGGAAATTGCCCAAGCCACCGCGAAATTGTTTGCCGAACAACATGATGCGCTTTTTTTAGTCGGACGCAATGCTGACAAATTGGAGGCCATTGCAGCCGACTTAAAGGTGCGGGGAGCGCATCAGGTTGATTACATGGCGCTTGATTTGAACGAATTTGATCAGCACCTTTCTATGATTGAACAAGCAGATCAGCGTTTGGAAGGAATAGATACGGTATTGGTTGCCCACGGCACACTGGATGATCAAAAAGCTTGTGAGCAAGATTATGCGAAAACCGAACAAGCGTTACGCACCAATTTTTTGAGTGTCGTTTCGCTATTGACACCTATTGCTAACCGCTTGGAAAAACAGCATTATGGTTGTATTGCGGTGATTTCCTCCGTTGCTGGTGACAGGGGACGACAAAGCAACTATATTTATGGTACCGCCAAAGGCGCATTGACTCTATTTTTACAAGGCTTGAGAAATCGTTTACATTCTGCCAATGTGTGTGTATTGACTATTAAACCCGGTTTTGTCGATACGCCAATGACAGCGAGTTTTAAAAAAGGGGCCTTATGGGCAAAACCAGAAACCATTGCATACGGCATTTATCGGGCTATAAAAAAACGTAAAAATAGTGTGTACTTACCTTGGTTTTGGTGGCCGATTATGATGATTATTCGGCTTATGCCGGAAGCGATTTTTAAGCGAATGAAGCTTTAAACAAGAGTATATAACAATGTCCAATATTCAAAGTCGCCGTTTTGCTGTATTGTATTATACGAATTAAGAATTGAAATTCTAGTAGATACTCTTAGCATCTATCAGTTTTGTTTAATCTAGTACTTTGAAACTTCGGAGTATTGAGCTAATGACGGGCATATAAACTAATAATTCATTGATATTATTATGATTTATTCGTTTAGGCACTTTCATTCAAAGTACTCACTTTTCAATGACTTTTGCGTGAAAAAGAAAACTGATATAGATGTTCAGAAAAATAATTTCGGAGGGCGAACACGCAGGTTCGCCCCTACAAACCCTCGTTTGTAGGGGCAGACCTGCGTGTCTGCCCTTTCTGGCATCTCTGCCCTTGGGAAATTATTTACCTGAAGGCGGCCGCGATAAATCGTGCCATGCTTCAATCAGTTTATAAGTTGCCCAAGTTGCCCAAGTTGCCCAAGGCCAACTATAAAACGATGAACGTCTGAATTTGTGAACAACACTATAAAAATGAACAGCTACTGTTCATGCCAGTTTTGAGTTTTACTGGTATTAAATCTATAGGTGGTAAGGGGTATTGCTGATTAGGCGGGAAGTTTCTTGTAACTTATACTTAGCATAAAAACTTGTCATAAAAAAACTTGCAATGAGCAAAAAAAATCTGTATTATCTCGCAGTTGATAGTAGAACAATCATTAAAAAAAGGAAAGGGCTTAAAAAAAACTTTGGATAGTTTTGCAAGAGGCTCATTTAACTATTTTAATTTAACTATTTTAAATTATGCAACATAAAAAAATAATCAACTTGTTAGGTTATTTCCTTATATTCGCATTGATATTCTGTTTTATTGAATTGATTGCTTATATCTCTATTAAGCAATTTATCGGCCAGCGTCTCAAATACTTGATCTATGATCCTCCAGAGCATAAGTTGGAGAAATACGATGATTATATGGCCCAGCGTAACCCCGATCTGGGTTGGCCATCATCTACTGCATACTACAGTAAACGCTTTGATGCTAGTGGTTCACGTATTGTACCTGCCTTTCCTACACCTGGTAATGCCTGCGTGTCTTTGTATGGCGCGTCAACTGTCTGGAGTGAAGAGGTAGATCATGAACAGGCTTGGGGCAATGTTTTGTCTCAGTTACTGGGTTGTCGAGTGGCAAACTATGGTGTTGGTGGATATGGTGCTGATCAAGCCTATTTACGTTTTAAAAACAATAAGGACGAAGCACCCATTGTTATATTGATCTTTTCGGAGAATATTCAGCATCACGTCAACCAGTTGGGTATGCTGCGTACCGGGGGTAAGGATATTCGCTCTTTTAAGCCGCGGTTTATCATCAACAGTTATGATAAATTAGAATTGGTTCCTTTACCCAGCTTTTCTTCTACTGAGTTTGAAAATGTTTTTGCTGAACCCAAAAAATATCTACCTAATGAATATTTTTTACCGGAGACATTTGTTGGCCCTCGTTCCTTAAGGTTTCCTTATACGATTTTTGTTCTCAAAAGCTTGGCTAACGAACGGATCAAAACAAAATTATCGGGTTTACCGTCATTTGCATCTTTCTATTCACCCAATCATCCTTCAAAAGCCTTACAGATAACAACGAAAATTGTTGAACATTTTGTATATGATGCAATTGCGAGGGGTAAATCTCCATATATGTTCATACTACCCACTGGCAGTGGTGTCAATTACTATAAAGAACACAATGCTTGGATTCACCAACCTCTCGTTGAGAGCTTAGAAAAGCGAGACATTGTCATCTATAACATTGGAAACGCTATATTGCAACATATTGGATCACGCGATTACTGCGAATTGAAAACACATCCTACAACTTGCAAGGGTCATTATACTGAAGAGGGTTACGCTTTGCTGGCCAAAATTATGAATCAGCACTTGCGAGGTATTCATTCTGATTTAGGTCAATAGATTATTAACTGTCCTTTCGCTTATTTTTGAGTGCCTTGTTAATTTAAATAGCTTAATATTCAATAAGTTATATTTTTTATATCTAATTCAAAGCGTTATCAAAGTCTATAAGTTATTCAATAACTTATATTTGTTGTTATATTTGTATTATTACGATAATATTATATACTTGCATCAGAATTACAAAAACAAAACTGATTTAAATGATTCTTAGAATCGTCATAACATAAAATCAATAACTTACGAATTACTTTGACTCGAAAAAAATAAGCGAAAGTACCGTATTAAGTGTTTCTAAGTGATTTGAACGTCAGTTTAATTTTAATGGCCTCCAAAAAAAAGGAATTCTATTGGATACCACGGTAAATGAGTGTTTTTTTAATTTAAATTAAATACAGTTGAGTTTTTTATCAATCGAAACTTCTTAAATGTGGACGTTTTTTAAACGTCCAACATGAGACAACGACAAGAAAGGAGATATTATTTATTTTGTCAAATATTATTGGAATTGTTGCAACAAATACAATTGCTTATGTCGAAACGATATTTTCCTGTCTGGAAGAAAAAAATATTGTAGTTCCTTTAAGGAATAGCAATGATCAATATCGTATCAAAGCCGCTAGAATTAACAAAATTGTAGAACCTCCTGATAACAAAGAACAATGGATGAAGCGTCCATTTTCTCCTGTTAAAAGTGATGATATCGCCTTGATTGCATTTACCTCTGGAACAGAGGGCAATCCCAAAGGTGTTGAAATTACCCATAATAACCTAGCAGAAGTCGTTCAGCGTTTAAATACTGTGATGCAAGTTGATAGCAGTATAAGAGAGTACATTGGTATTCCAGTTTATCATTCTTTTGGATTAGGAAGGTGTCGCGCTGTTGCTAGTGCTGGAGGTCGCTTTTTTATCCCTGCCGATGGGTTCAATCCTTTTGAAATAGCTGAGATGCTTAAAAGAGAACAGATTAATGCAATATCGGCTGTTCCTAGTCTTTGGCGTATTCTGCTGGAAGAAAAAGAGGTGATTGGTCATGATGGAAAAAAGGTGAAATGGATTGAAATTGGTAGTCAATATATGAGTAGGGAAGAAAAAGAAGCGTTAAAAACACTCTTTCCTAACGCAAATATTGTTCAACATTATGGGCTAACAGAAGCTTCAAGAACGACATTATTAGAAATACACAATACTGTAGGAGAACAGTTAGAATCTGTTGGAAAAACCTTTGGGGATATACAAGTAAAAATCCTTGAAAGTAATCAGATTGCTATTTCTGGCTCTCACGTTGCGACTGAATATCTTATTGAGGATCAATCTGTCAATCTAAAGGATGAAAATGGTTGGTTTATAACAAATGATTTAGGGGAAATAAAGGAAGAATACTTATATTATCGGGGAAGAGCTGATGATATTATCAATTGTGGAGGAATCAAGGTTTCCCCTGAACAATTGGAAACAAAAATATTTCCTTTAATAGAAGATACGAGTCAAATTGCTATCTGTCGTAAACCTGATCCTCTTAGAGGTGATGCTTTTCTAGTGGCTGTGACACCTGAATTTAAGATGAATAAGCAAGAATTATATCACTTGATTCTTGATGCCAATCAACAATTTGGTGTTAATGCAACCAATGCTATCAGTATTATTGAGGTAAACGAACTACCTAGAACAGCGTCTGGTAAAATTCAACGAAAAAAAATATCAGAACAGTATGGGGAAGTAGAATGTTTTAAATTTGACGCTGTGGAAGTCTCTTCCAACGGGGATGGTTATGTTGAACCATCAACGCCTGAAGAAAAAATGTTGTGTGATATTGGTAGGGAGATTTTGAATGTAGGAAGAATCAGTGTGACAGATGATTTCATTGCACTTGGGATTGATTCTTTGCTGTCATTAAAATTAACGTTCAAGCTTAAATCTAAAGGTTTAAAAGATAATCTGATAAGAGAAATTTTGTCAGGAAGTACCATAAAGGAAATTGCGGCACGAATATCTTCAAACAGCGAACAACTCGCACCAAAGTCAGAAAATAGGAATAAGCATAAGTTAGTTCTTAATACAACAGAAGCAGTTAATGCTGTTAGAGGCATTGCAATAATCTTGATTATATTCAACCATTGGATTGAAGGATTGTTAAATAAATTTGTAAGTAATCCAGAACTAATTCATCTACTCAGATTTCCTGGCACACCTATTTTTGCTTTAGCTTTTGGATTGTTTCTGTCATACCTTTATTCTGATTATTTTAAGAAGGGAAGCTTTTCTAAAGGACTTAGGATTATACATAGTAGAATTTTTATTCTATTATTAGGAATATTATTGGTTGGATTACCTGCTTATATCAGGATATTCATTACAGGAGATTTTTCCTCAACCGCTTTTGCTAAAGCGACATATAGCATTATGGATTATTATTTCTTAGCAATGCTAACAGTTCCTTTCTTGTTGTATTTTCTTTTAAAATTCAACAAGTGGACAATAGAAATGACCGTTATTTTAGCGGTTGTCAGTATGAGTGTTGCTATTTACTTGCGAAATTTTGCAGAATGGTCGTTATGGCAAGACGGATGGATGCTCCTTGTGAAATTAAATTTGCTGGCATACTACGGTTACTTCAATTTGTTAGCATTCTCGCTTTTAGGGGTAGCCATTGGTATTTTTTTGAAAGGATTTAAAAATGAAAATAGGCAACTCTATACACTGTTTGCCATAGGTATAATAGCTGTTCTAATAGGTGTTCTGCTTGGAGGACATAATCATTTGGTTAAGGGGTTTAGATTATTTTTTCCACAACTGTTCTTTCATACCGGGATTGCATTGTTAATCATAGTAGGCATGTTAATGATTAGTCAAGTAAAAGGTCATAAAGGACATTTTCTCTTGGCTATTAGAAATGTTTTAAGTACAGTGGGGATATTGACATTACCAGCGTTCATTTTGCATGGATATGTTATTCCTTTAGAACATCTGTTTATGTATTTTAGTGTGCCAAAATTGATTGCGCTGGCTATTCCATTAGCCATTTTCTTTTTTGTGATGTGGTGGCTTGCTAAAATAGTCCATAGAACAAAGGCAACTATTTAAGCAATAAATTAGGTTCTGTTGTGTCATCAATGACGTTTTGGCTTTGGCTCAAAAAAATTCAATCACCGTTCAAGAAATCCGATTTTTGAAAAAAATCGGATTTATACTGATTTTATACTGAAAGAAACCAAGTTAAAAAAAAACTGGCTGTTTCTAATTCGTACATACTTATACCTTATTGCAATTTGATGATAACGATGCTCTTGGGGATGACATGGCACGATTTGGAATCCTGTAAATCTCCTAATTGTTTATCAAATTTACCCATCAATACTGAGGTAACCCGTGAACTTTGCTACCTTTGAATTCGCAGTCTTCCTAGCTTGTGTGTATCTGCCTTATTTGGTGTTACCTCATCGCCAACAAAATTATTTTCTCCTAATTGCAAGTTATGTTTTTTATGGGTGGTGGGATTGGCGTTTTCTTAGTTTGATACTCTTTTCCACCGCTGTTAATTATTTTGTTGGCATCGCATTGCAACAAACGCAAGAAGTTAAAAAACGTCGAGGCTATCTAATTATTGCGTTGGTAACTAGCCTTGGTATTTTAGCTGTTTTTAAATACTTTGGTTTTTTCGTTAACTCCATGGTGGATTTTCTGGAACTATTTGGTTTTAAACCTGATCTTCTGATACTGTCTATCGTCCTACCGGTGGGTATTTCTTTTTATACTTTTCAGACGCTCAGTTATACCATTGATGTTTATAAAAAAGAAATTCAACCAACACGGCGTTTTTTTGACTTTGCTCTGTATGTTGCCTTCTTTCCACAACTGGTAGCAGGCCCTATTGAACGTGCTAAAAATCTGTTACCTCAAGTCTTATCACCGCGCACTCTCACTTATGATCAATTCAGTCGCGGCGCGTTTTTAATTCTCTTGGGTTTATTCAAAAAAATAGTGATTGCGGATGGTGTAGCTGGCTCGGTGAATGCCGTTTATGCGATGCCCGATCCAACCGCGTTGGATATTACACTGGCAACTTATTTATTTGCTCTTCAAATTTACTGTGATTTTTCGGCTTACTCAGACATTGCTCGTGGTATTGCCAAACTACTGGGTTTTGAACTGATGACTAATTTCAATTTACCCTATTTTTCTGTTAATCCGAGCGAATTTTGGCAACGCTGGCATATTAGTTTATCGACTTGGTTGCGTGACTATCTGTATATTCCGTTGGGTGGCAATCGCCATGGCAAACTTAATACTTATCGCAATTTGGTGATAACGATGCTCTTGGGGGGATTGTGGCATGGCGCGGCTTGGAATTTTGTGCTGTGGGGCTTTTATCAAGGCGGTATTCTGTGTGTGCATCGATTTTTTGTCGGGCGGAAAACAAAAACCGTTTCATCATCGCAAGTGCTGGGCTTCTTCATTTATTTATTGAAAGTGGTCATTTTTTTCCAAATCGTTTGTTATGGCTGGTTATTATTTAGAGCAAATTCGTTTGAACAAATTGCTGATTTTACAGCCATTTTATTGTTTAATTTTTCCTTAACTCAAGGCATTAGTTTCTCACTACCGCCAATAGTCGCCTTGTTAGGAATTCCAATCTTGATTATGTTGGAAATTTACCAATATTTATCTCGCACACCCAATTTTTATAGAAAATGGCCTTTACCATTGCGCTCCTTATTGTATGCGAGTTTACTATTTATCTTAATAGCAGGGACTAATAATGCGCCAAGTGACTTCATCTACTTTGCCGTCTAAATATTCACCTTTGTGGACTACATTATCAGTCCTAAGCTGGATGGTGTTATGGCTACTGATTTTTGAACTGTTGCTTTATATCGCAGTACCTCCGGCACCTGCCACAGTTAAGCCAAATAAAATCCAAAGCTTCTTAGAATACGGACGCTCTATTGAAGGTAAAATGCACAAAATGATTGCCCCTACTGATGAATTTACAGCCCCGATTGCGTTAGCAGGTTGGCTGAAGCCATCACAATGGCATACCAAGCCTTCTCGTCCTCAAAAGGCTGAAGACTTACTGATAGCGATTTATGGTATGTCTTTCGCCGTGCATCTGAGTAAAGTTTTAGCCAAACTTGATTCTCAGATAACTATACGTCTGATAGCAGCACCCGGGGTTCCCCCAAATCATACTTATACGGCTTATTTACTTGATAAACAACAACACTCGGCCCAAGTAGTTGCTATGAGTATATTAGCTTCAGATGTGGTTAGCATGACAACTCTAACAAATATGAATAAGTATTTTGAATACCCCATGCCTTTTACTTATCCAAAATATAGCCGAATTGAAAATCGCTTGAAAGCTTTATGGCCTAAAGTGCGTAATTTGACCGACTTGCGACGTTTTTTAAATGATAAAACGCTTTGGGAAGACTATATACTGCAACTTCGATCCCAAGATAGTTATTACGATCCTTTTCTGTTTAATCACAATATCACTGATTACGTTGTGAGCATCCGTTTTGTGCGCCGAACTTATGCGACAAGACATGCCCGTTTTGTTTTAGAAACTCTTCATGGGCCGCAAGGTTTCTTTGAACATTCCGAAGAAATTCAAGTATTACCTTATGGTTCGGTGATATCAAAAGTGGTTTTTTGAATTTGACTAGACATAACGATTTTATATGCTTAAAATAATCAGAAAAATAATACAACACTAAGGTGAAAACTTATGAGCATTAATCCAACTTCTGACATTATTAATGAACGCGTAGATGATATCCCTTTGCTGCTAACCCTTCTGGATACAAATGGGAATTGTAGAGAAGTTAGACGCTAATTTTCTGAACGAATGGTAATTGGGATGGTTTAAGTTTAGGATGGACAGCGGCAATCTGGTTGACTCATGTGCTTTCCTACGCTTCCCATCGTTTAAATAAGGTTCAAGATTGGGTTGCCAAACATATTCAAACTATTTCAGTTGTTACTGGTCTGGACATTCGACCATTAGATGAAAGCTAATGACCGTTTAGCAACTATTCTACGCTATTTAAACCAAGACGAACAATGGCAAAAATACGAGATAGAACAAGGCAAACATATAATCCGAGTATACGACCTTTCGACTGAAATAGTTCGGTTAGATGCAACAACTGCTAGCAATTACACTGAACCAATCGATAGAAGCATATTTCAGCTAGGTCATAGCAAGGACCACCGTCCAGACTTGGCTCAAGTTAAAATCATGTTAGTAACGACGGACCCATTAGCGATCCTTTAGCAACCCAAAACGTTCCAGGCAATGAAGCCGATGATCCTTTATATGAACCCGCTATAAAGCAAGTTCGTGAGACTCTTAACTTCGATAGAGTCTTGTATGTTGGCGATTGCAAGATGGCAGCAAGTACCACTCGTGCTGGGATAGAAACTGCGAAAGATTATTACCTCATGCCTTTACCTGCCACTATTATCTCTACTGAAGTATTGGATACTTATCTAAAGTCTGTTTGGGATAAGACTGAAGTTCTTGAACCCATTTGCCGCTATAATGACAAAGGTGAACTAGAAGAAATCGCAGAAGGCTTTGAATTAACCGAAACGGTAACGGATCAAACCGATGCTGAAACAATATCTTGGGAAGATAAGACGTTTGGTTGTACGCTCAATTAAATATGCTGAAGCACAAGAAAACGCCTTGAATAAACGCCTTGAAAAAGCCAAGACAGCCATTGCAGATATTACTCGCCCACTACGTTCCTATAAATGTATAACAACGTTAGATTTGTTTTGGCCAGCTATAGATGATATTCTTAAACATTATAAGGTAGAGGGTCTACTCGAAATTGACGTTCAAGAATCAATTATTGAACATCATCGTCGTGGTTATCGTGGTAAACCGGCCCGAGTTGAAATTCAACAAGTGCTTGACGTACAGGTTCAAGATAATGAAGCTGCCCTCTTCACTACTATAAATCGTTTGGGATGGCGAGTTTACGCTACTAATGCCCCAATCGAAAAACTCCTATTGGATGATGCCGTACTCATCTATCGTGAAGAATACTTTATAGAACGAGGTTTTGGTCGCTTGAAAGGAAAGCCTCTTTCGTTAACTCCTATGTACTTGCTTCGATATGATCATGCAACTGGACTCATTCGTTTTTTAACCATTGGTTTGCGAGTTTTAACGTTATTAGAATTTGTCGTGCGGAGTAAATTATCCGAAGAAGGTGCTGATATAGCAGGTCTTTATGCGGGTAATCCGAAACGTAAAACTTACGCGAAACCGCAGAAGCATTATTGGGTGCTTTCAGTTATATAGACTTGACTCGTATCAAAGAAGCTGATGGCACTTCCTATCACTTAACGCAACGATCTGCTTTACAACAAAATATTCTAGATTTACTTGGTTTTTCATCAACAATTTACACTCAACTTATTTCGTGACTTTTTCCAATTCTCAAATTCCAGGTTTTAAATCACCGAACCATAAGTGGTTAGCACCAGTCGGCAAGATTGGTCATGGAGCTATTCTATCTTGTTAGGCTTCTTGTTAGGTGTGACTTTCTGGATTCGTAATGATGCCGCTTTGCTGATTTTGGCAGTGTGTTTAACTCATTTATTTATGGGTCATCAACAACAGCTGTTTCAACGCTTAACCAGTGTGATAGTGATGGGAACCACCTCAGTCTTGGTGGCATTACCTTGGTTAATGTATAACCAAATCTACTTTGGCTCTATTATGCCCATTAGCGGCCAATCACAAACCTTAAATATAGCTTATGGACAAAATCTACCGGCCATACCCCCATACTGACAGAATATTTTTTAGTCTTTTTACCCATTCCGCATAGTTTACAAAGCAAGTTACCCATTATCCTTGCTTGCACCGTGTTTCTCGCTGGCATCGTCATCATGCTGTGGCGTTTGTGGCGACATTTACAAACAATAGAACGCCGTCTATTCGTATTGGTTAGCTTGTATTTATTAGGATTGGTTGGCTTTTATGGTTTCTATTTTGGTGCAGGGCATTTTCTACCACGTTATTTGTTCCCGCTTTCACCCTTTTTAGCCTTGTTATGGGCAAGTTTAGTGGTGTGGGCATGGCGACGTGTGTCGTGGCAATGGGTGCGTTATGGATTTGCAGGATTGTTTATCACCCTCTTTCTTGGATTATGGGTGCATGATTTCAGAAAAAACAATGATCAGCATTTTCAGGTTGTCAAGTGGGTACAACAACATGTTGCCGAACATGAATGGGTAGGGGCCATACAATCAGGCACATTGGGCTATTTTCATGATCGCACTATCAATTTAGATGGTAAAGTCAATTATGAGGCTTTGGAAGCACGTAAGCGCAAGCAACTGATTGAGTATGTGATTGAGAAACGGGTTGATTATTTAGCAGATTGGGTAGGAATTGCGAGGTGGATGGATAAACATGCTCTGATAAGGCAACATTTTGATGTGATAGTAAAAGATCATCAGCGCAATTTAGCCGTGTTAAAACGTCGCGCTGATTAGAAAGAGGAGCCTAGCCAAAACCTGTCAGGTTTTGAAAACCTGACAGGTTTTTCTTTATTATCCTTCAGTCCCAGCTTCAGCAAGTTCTGTCTCAAATTCCGTCTCAGAGAGGTCCTCGTCATCGACTGCGGGCGGTTCAGGTTGTGGTTCAGGCTGTGGTTCAGGCTGTGGCTTAGGCTTGGGTTTTGGCTTGGGTTTTGGCTTTGGCTTAGGCTTGTTTGGGTTAGTGATTGTAGCAGTCTTAGTATCAGTAGAATAACTACCGCCATCGCCTACCTTATTGTAAATGAAAAGGTAGAAATTTTGAGTTGGCTTGGTGTGGTAGTAAGTCAAAGCACCAAAGTCATCAGCATAAGCCACAATATGATTGGTTTCATCTACCAATTTGAGGGCGATATTTTTCTGCCGATTATTAATGGCTTGGTAGTTGTCACCATCTTCTTTCCGCTTTTTTGTCACACCAGGCAGTTTCAAGGTATCTTCTGGATCCAATGTGACTTTAAACTTGGCATAATTCCAAGTATTCGCAGCGAAGCTTGCCCTCACTTTATCACCATCTTTCAACTCCTTCAGTTCGTTGTTGTTGGCATTAAAGATTTTGAAACTAAATGTCACACTTTCTTCAACCTTGAGAGGTAACACCATGAGCTTATAGGCACCTGGCAACAGGATTTTAATGGGATCAAGCAACAGCCCTTTTCCCGCCTCTATTGTACCAGTCACTTCAGTTGCAGGGCCGGTAAACTGGTACGCAATACCCTCTTTCCGTGGCCGATTCAGGTATAACGACATCACATGACCTTTTTCAAGGTTCTCAAAATCAGCAACAAAAGGGGTACCCGGCGTGGTCGTCACAGTGTATTGCTTGCTGTCCGCAAGGAACTGCGTGAAGGCGGGTGTAATAACCGTCTCACCTTTCACACGGGTACTCACGTCAGCATTGACGGTATAGGGTGGATGCCGCGTTTCAATGTCTCTACCTTTGGCATCCTGACCTAAGCTCCTAGCCGGAACATTTAAGACGAGATGTTCTTGGTTAAAGATACCAACATCAGGGTAAACAACGAGACTGTCCATGTCAAGTTCAAAGTTTAGGGTCTCAGGATTAAAAACGAACCTAACCTTCACCGCATCCTTGTTTATCTTCAAGTCATTCACTTCAACTCGAATGCCATCAAATTCGAGAATATTGCCTTCCAGCAGCTTGGGCGTGGCGGTGTAAAAATCAACTACGTCAGCATAAGCTGGGACCATCATGGCGGATAATAATATCCCTGTAACAAGTGATTTATTCATAATGTTTATACACTTCAATAAAGCGTCCTCCGATTTGTAGTTAGTTGCAGATGTTATTAAGTATAGCAGAAAAATGAGCCTCTATTTCCATTCAAAGGATAGGCTTGGGTTGCAAATTGCAAATAGCTAATTGCAAGATGAAAATCACGATTTGCAAATGGCTTTTATCAAGAATCAAATTCGAGTTGAAAAATCAAATCGTCATCACGGGTTCACAGATTATCAACTCACATCAAATCAATTGTTTACCTTACTCTATCAGTCAGTTATTTGGTGCAAAACTTGACTCAAAAAAAATAGGGATAACAAATCTCGGATGTATTGAGAACAAATCTAGGGCAAAAACTGTTCCGCTTATTCTTGCCTTGGGCATAGTGATACGAATTAAGATTCGTTTCTCATTTACATGCCTTGACTACGCATGATGATTTTAATTTTATTGGCTTCACGGTACAAGACACTGCTTAATTGCGCCCTGGCGCGTTCAATTTGAACTTGTGCTGTCAATAAGAAATACGCACTGACGATTGAGAGATTCACCTCTATTTTTAATCCCGCGAAAGCATTATGGACAATAAAATCTTCAGTGGATTCAAAAGGTTTTTTTTCTCTATCCGCTATCAATATGTTGGCATCCGTTTCGCTCAACCCTTGGGCCAAGGCCATCAACACGGGTAACTGTGCGGTATTCACGTTAATCGGAGTACGAGTGGGCAAGGTGCTGATATAAGGCAATAGTTTTTGATAACTGTCGTTGTCAAAACCCGCCAATAACCGTATTTCACTGGGACTACTGAATAACGTATTTGAAGTACGATAAGCCGGTGTTTTGCTTAAATAAGTATTATCTTCCGCGCCATCAGGCATTTGTGCCTCTAAATCATTGTCTATCCAATCCACCACAACTTGCGCGAGTTGGGGGGGCAATTCTAAAATACGCAGTAAACGCTCAAAAACCCTCATATCTTTTACGCTTGCTTGACCGTTTTCAACTAAATTATTTAAATTAAAACGGCCTTGTAAATCCTCAACTTGACCGTCAACCGTACCACCTGGGATAGGGAGCGGTGGCAATGGCATCGCCCACACATCTTTAAAACTATCAATACGATTGTGTTTAGCATCACGCAATAAAATACGCTTGACCCAACTCTCAGCGCCTAAGGCATACAAATAAGCTTGCTCACCGTTGAGAACATTAGCAGTACGGCGAATATCTAATTGCTGTCGCGTTGTCATCGCAACCGCCGTGATAGTGGCTAATGCAACAACTAATAACGCAGTAATTAAAGCAACACCGTGTTGAGGGCCTAAGTTTTGATTTTGAAGCATCAATAAATTATCAGCGCGGTGTTTGTGTGTGGATTATAAAACCAAATATTAGCGAATGCGAATGTTAATTGCTAATTATTATTTATTGCCATCATCGTTATACATAAGTTGAAATAATAGGAATTTTCTTTTGTTCTGTAGAGACGCACTGCCGTGCGTCTCCCACGCCCGTAGAGACGCACTGTTGTGCGTCTCCATGCCAGTAGAGATTCTAAACGGGTTAAACGCCCCCACTTTGCGACGGTTAATGTCAATTAGAGACGCACGGCAGTGCGTCTCTACGGTATTCTAAATAAACGGATTAAACGCCCCCACTTTTCGACGCTTAATGTCACTTCAATCGCTTTAAGCGTTTGATTGCTATTAGCCTGTTTATTGGGTGCACCATTTGAAAAATTCAAAGGCGGCCATTGTTCATGCCAACGTAAATGCTCATCTAAATAACGCAACTGTATTTCATTAACCTCATTTAATAAACCCATTCTAATCGGCTTCGCATCTTGGGCACGATCAAGCACCCGCCAATAAGAACGCCACAACGTTTTCTCTTCAAGGTGATAGGCCACTCGCTGTAATGAACTCCGTTGTTGTTGGGCAGGATTGCGCCAACCTGCACGAGTCAATTCCATTTGTGAAATCGTTCCTTGTAAAGTCGCTTGCCTATCGCCATACTGATTACGAATAGGCCTATTAATATGTTGTTCAATATCGCGCCCTAACCAAATAAAGGCCATTTGCAAATGCGCTAACTGTGTCGCATGTTGGTCAGTTTGTTGACGTGCCGTGAGAATGGTATCCAAGCCGCTGTAAGCCATAACGGCAATCACTGCAAAAATGGCGAGGGCCACTAATAATTCAAGCAACGTAAAACCTAGCCAAGTTTTTGGCATCAAAAGTAGGCGCTTGGCTCTCAAATGTGCCATAATAATTTATTCATATTACATCAATACTCAAGGAGTTTATTAACTGTTATCAAAAAGTGAGACAAAGTTAGACTTTCTTGTACAATTTGTCCAATAAATTTTGACGACTTGAAAATAAAGCGAGGATACCCTATAGTTATTATCCATGAATCAGGTTGACTCATAACGAGAAAGGTTTTCTCGTACCTGGTATTTCGATGTGAAGGCTGGTAAATGGCTCTTCAAATCTTGATTTGAAGCTCTATTTGACCCAACCGGGACTGCCTTTATTTTGTAAAGTACATGGTTGCAGAAAACGGCTTTTGCCGGATTTTTGCGCCAGGGTTGGGACTGCTCAACCAGGACTCGAGTTGCAATCCATCAGGGTTATCAACCGAGAGCGAATTACCTAATGGGCAACTTTGTCCAACTTTTTAGGAACAGACACAGTGGCAACTACTGAATTAACACAAGCGACTTTTGAAAAGACAATCAAAGACAATGATATAGTCATGATTGATTTTTGGGCACCTTGGTGTGGCCCATGTCGCAGTTTCGCCCCCCTCTATGAAAAGATTTCCGAGAAATATCCTAACATCGTCTTTGCCAAGGTGAATACTGAGGAAGAAAAGGAATTAGCAGGTCAGTTTCAAATTCGTTCCATTCCAACATTGATGATTTTTAAAGAACAGATCATCATTTTCTCACAGGCAGGTGCTCTACCTGAACCGGCCCTTGAAGATGTCGTTCAAAAAACACAGGAGCTAGATATGAACACGGTGCGTCAGGAAATGGCAGAACAGGCTAAATCAGAACAAGCCACTGCCTAAACAAACATAACTACAAGGATTGTATATAAAATTTCACATTTTGCGAAGCTGGCCTTCGGCTCACTTAAGAAGTTGCGCGCAACTTCTTAAGTGAAATACAGTTTTTGCGCGCAAAAACTTTTGCGTGAAATGGATTTTAAAGCTTATTTTTAGAAAGTGTACTATTTTTTCAAAGCGAATCGAATTGCTTGAGATCAAATCAACTACAATCCTTTATTAGATACAATCCTTGTCGTTGTTTTATATACAATCACTTGTCGTTATCAACTCTGGCCGCTTGCTTATCAGCGTGATAAGAAGATCGCACTAGCGGCCCACTCGCCACATTTTTAAAACCCATTTCATGCCCCTGTTCAGCCAGTTTATCAAACTCTGATGGAGACACATAACGCTGCACAGGTAAATGATGGCGATTCGGTTGTAAATATTGCCCTAATGTCAGCATATCACAATCATGAGCGCGTAAATCGCGCATCACTTGCAACACCTCCTCAATTTCTTCACCTAAACCTAACATCAATCCCGATTTAGTGGGCACTTGTGGCTGCGCCATTTTAAACTGCTTAAGCAGTTGCAATGACCACTGATAATCGGCCCCTGGGCGAACCGCTTTATACAAGCGTGGCACCGTTTCCAGATTATGATTAAAGACATCAGGCGGGGCTTCATGCAACACCTTAAGCGCCACATCCAACCGCCCCCGAAAATCGGGCACTAAAATTTCAAGACGAGTTTGCGGCGACATGTCGCGCACCGCTTGAATACACGCCACAAAATGCCCCGCCCCCCCATCACGTAAATCATCCCGATCCACTGACGTAATCACCACGTATGTTAATTGCTGCTCTGCAATCGTTTTGGCCAGATATCGCGGCTCTTGGCTATCTAAAGGTGCTGGACGGCCATGCGCCACATCGCAAAACGGGCACCGCCGAGTACAAATATCCCCCATAATCATAAAGGTTGCCGTACCACACGAAAAACACTCATTTAAATTAGGACACGAAGCCTCTTCACACACCGTATGTAAATGATGTTTTCGCAATGTCGCTTTTAAATGCCCCACTGCCCCCCCAGTCGGTAATTTAATGCGTATCCAATCCGGTTTACGAAGGGGTTTATCGGTAGGCGCAATTTTAATAGGAATACGGGCCGTTTTCTCAGCACCGCGTTGAGGCTCGCTTATTTTGAGAGAAGTTCGTGACATCGTTATATATATTTCATACCATTATTTTAAATCAAAAGGGCGAACACGTCGGTTCGCCCCTACGAAAGAACACAGGGGCGAAAATTATTTGGTTTGTAGGGCAATACCAAAGGAATAGCCCTTTTTAAAAAATGAGTTGTAGGGGCAATCCGTAGGGTTGCCCTTTTTTAAAATGATGTGTAGGGGCAATCCGTAGGGTTGCCCTTTTTTAAAATGATGTGTAGGGGCAATCCCTTGTGGGTG
>Ga0233403_10000176_pt1 | contig 29066 bp, 17 predicted proteins | sample Na_oxic_1_MG_FD_179866 | JGI IMG/M metagenome (GOLD analysis project Ga0233403, IMG submission 179866) | Seawater microbial communities from Saanich Inlet, British Columbia, Canada - Na_oxic_1_MG | ecosystem: Environmental > Aquatic > Marine > Inlet | place: Canada: British Columbia | collected...
TGGGGGCTTACTAAGCAAGCTAACGCTAACAATGCTAAGACACGATAGGGTAAAAGCGGGCACCATTTCATAAAGTGAAAATGGGATAACTCCAAATGTGGTTAACCGTTCCCATACTATGACAGTTACCGCGCCTACAATCAAACCCGCTAAAGCTCCATTGCGTGTCATCCGTTTCCAATAGAGGCTAAAAAGGACAACGGGCCCGAGTGAACTGCCTAAACCAGCCCAGGCATAACTGGTTAATTTTATAATGGAATTGTCAGGATTGTGGGCCAAAGCGAGCGCAATGAAGGCTATCACTAATAAAGAAATTCGCCCAATCCAGACTAATTCAACTTGGGTGGCATTTCTACGCCAAAAGGCTCGATAAAAATCTTCTGTGATTGCACTGGAACAAACCAACAATTGTGAATCCATCGTACTCATAATGGCCGATAAAACGGCTGCTAATAAGCCGCCTGCAACCCACGGATTAAACAATATTTTGGTTAACTCTATAAACAGTGTTTCTGGATTAGCAAGAGGATTATTGGCGAAGTAAGCTATCCCAACAAAACCTATCGTGCCAGCACCTAACATTGAAACCGTCTTCCAAGATAGATCAACCCAACGCGCTTTAACTAGGCTTTGTACATCTTTGATTGCCATAAAGCGAACCATAAGATGGGGTTGCCCAAAGTAACCTAATCCCCATCCCATAAGAGACAGAAAACCCAGCCAGGATAAGTTTCCAAATAGTTCTAGTCGCGCGGGATCAACTTGATTAATCTGTGTTGCTATTACTTCCCAGCTACCGAGTTCATAGATAATCCCGATAGGTACGATAATCATGGCCAATAACATTAAAAAACCTTGCAACACATCTGTCCAACTGACTGCTAGAAAGCCGCCTAGAACGGTATAAGTAATAATAACGAAAGCACTGATCCATAAAGCAAGGGTATAGTTGAAACCAAAAACTGCTTTCAAACAACATTGCCCCACTAACCAGTCCCATTGAGATGTAAAACGTAAAAAAGAGGATGATAGTGAGGGATGAGATAATACGTAATAAACCGGTTTTATCCTGAAAGCGATTATGCAGAAATTCAGGGACAGTTATGGAATTATTCAATTTTTCGGTATAGAGACGCAATCGTTTTGCTATCAAAAACCAATTTAAATAGGTTCCCATGATCAAACAGACAATAAGCCAGATTCTGTTCAATCCGTGGTTATAAAAATCTCCTGGTAATCCCAACAGCAACCAGGCGCTCATGCCTGATGCGCCCGTACTGAGCCCTGCGACAAGCACACCCAGTTTCCGTCCACCTAAAACGTAGTCACTGAGGTTATGGGTTTGTCGATAAGCAATAATACCGAACAGAAGGAGAATGATAAAGTAAATCAGAAAAGTGATTAAAATAGCTGTATGCATAATATTCCTAACAACAAAATTGGGTTCCCAATAATTTCTTCGACAGTCTTCGACTTTCTTCTATAGCATTTCCCGATGGGTGTAATTAAAAATGATAGTTGTAGGTGGGTATAGCGAAGCTCTACCCACCGCGACGATTGATGGGTTTAGTTAGGTTATACTGTCTACCGTTATAATTTGCGCTTTTGCATTTTGAAAAAATCGAAGTGGTTAGTCACCTTTAGGTGACTTGAGCTTTTAGACAACTGCTTTAGCTGTTGGCTATAAAATTCAAAAAAGCGCAATTTATGACGATGCTAAGTATAGCTTCGCTGGCCTTTGGCTCGCGCAGCGAAGCCCACCCTACGACATATTTATAAGAAAATCAGTAGATCGAAAAGGATTTTGTGGCCCGCTTTTCGTTCCAAATTTATTTTTCGGCCTGATTGATTTTATACTCGGCGCGGGAATAAACTTAACTTTTATCATTTTTTGGCAACCCCAGGTTGCCACCTGGGGCTATTCACATTCAACCCCGAAGGGGCCTTAGCCTTTTAATCTTTTTCTGAACGATTTGCCTTTGTACGTCAGCAAATCGGAAAAGCAACTAAAAGTTTAAATTGTGCCCGCGTGCAGTATAGTTTTCAATCTACTGAAAATGGTTGTGCGCCTTAATAAGTTCGGTTCATTCTATCAGAAAATGCGATAGCTTAGGCTATGATTTGATGGTGACTGACTAGACAGATAAAAATTCAAATGCCTCTAAAGTTCTGGTTCCAAGTGTGGGCACATTGACTGTTTGTGATAAGTCTGAACAGTTAGCCAGTATGATCATTCGTTCCTGCGCGTCTTGTTTAGAAAAGCCTAATACTGATGCGTTTCCTGTTTCAAAGAAGTCAGGTTTTTTTACTAAGCAAGGGTGTTGTTTTCGCCATGAGATTAAATCTTTTAGGGTGTGATACCACTGATATTCTTTACTGCCTTTTTGATGTCGTCGGTTTTTTCTGTTTTCAGTCAAGGGTACGCGCTTAACAAAGCGACTATCCTGACAACGAATGGGGTCTTTTTGATAATTTAAATCGTTTTCAACTCCCAATTCTTCTCCCATATAAAACAAGGGTGTCCAACCGAGACTTAATTTTAATTGCCACAGTAGCTTAATTTTGCGTAAATCGCCTTGCAGTAGACTGAAAGTGGTTCCTGAAATACCACGGGGGAAGCTTTCCCCTTTGATTTGCCGAAAAGGTTGGCAACCGTTGTTGAGAAAAGATTCGGTTAGGGTTTTGGCAATCGGCTTGTCTAGCATTTCAAGGCTTAATTCGTCATGGCTTTCGCTGAGTATCCACCAATGCGTGTGATCGGGTGTGTTGGTGAGTACGGTTTGGATGTCTTTTACTTTGCCAGTGGTGACGGCTTGCCAAAGATAGGGCATTAAGGTGAAGTGATAAGCGATTTGAACTTGATCGCCTTGTCCGAAGTATTCAAGGAGTTTTTCAAATTGTTCATTGGCTTCTGCTAAAAAAACGGCCTTTGGCGCGACAACGTGTAAACTGAGACGGAAATTTTGAGCAGGGTATGTACTTGCGGCAGACTGATACACGATGTGCCTTGTTGTTTCCATAGGAAGGGTACGGCATCAAGACGAAAAACATCAATGCCCCAATTGGCAAGTGTTAATAGATTATTAATCATGCCAAACAGTACGTCTGGATTTTGATAATTCAAATCCCATTGGGCAAAATCAAATTGTTCGGTTGTATAGCCGAATGGCCGACGTTTGTAAAAGGTTGACCATACCCATTGATCAAGTGGTTCGACGTAATCCCAATGGCCTGGGGCAAAATCGGGGAAAATATCGGGCACTTTTTCCCAAGGTTCGCCTGAATGACTCCATAGAAAAAAGGGATAATAATGCGGGTCGTTATGCTTAGCGGCGACTGCCCAGGCTTGTTTATCTGAAACGTGATTGAGTACGAAATCTAAGGCAATGTGTATGCCTTGTTGATGACATTCGCTGATTAATGCTTGTAGGGCTTGATTCGTGCCCAATTTGTCATCAACGGTTTCGTAGTCATCGACGGCAAAGCCGGCATCTCCTGAACTTTTTAAGAGGGGGAGAATATGAATTAAATTGATGCCTAAGTCATTGAAATAGTGTATTTGTTTTCTCAAGGCTTCCAGTTTTTGGCCTTGAGGGGCTTCAGGGCTAAATAAATCGGCGTATAAAATATAGGCTATTGTTTCAGATGATTTAAACCAATTGGCCGGGGTGTCTTTGTCGAAAGCTTTTAAGGCCTCTGATCGTTTAGTCCGATGTTCATCAATTAAGTGTACAAACTGATGAGAGAGTGCTTCAATGCGGTTGTCACTTTCAGGATAGAGTTTGGCGAGTAAGGGACGAATTTGATTTTGAAGTTCTTCCATTGTTATCGTTTGAGTTTTAGAGCAAGCATTATATAGATTTTCATGACAAAAATAATTTCATGAAGTGCGAACGACAAGGGCGAACCTACGTGTTCGCCCCCCTTGGTGTGAATTTAAAAAACTACGTTTTGGATATGACAAGCGTACCGGCCAATTTATCGTGCCAACCTTGTTTTCTCTTATCAAAGGCTACCCAAATACAACCTAAACCCAATGGAAGCAGAGATATAAGATAGGCAAAATATCGACCGATTAATTGCCCTATTGAAGGTTTTTCACCAGTATCGGCATCAACAATAATGGCGGATATTGCCATTTTACCAGGTGTCGCCTGTTTATATTTCCAAAACATAATGATGGCGATAGCGGGGAAGAGATAAGAAATTAAAAAATGTGCATGCCCTTGCACAAGCGCGTCTGATTCTAAATAAACCATGCCGTAAATACCGAGTAATGGTGGCAAAGTAATCAGCAGGAGAATGACTGTATCAATGAGTGTCGCCAACGTTCTTGCCCAAAATCCAACGTATTTTAATTCTGGTTGTTCATGAGAGCCTGAAATTTCGGCGGTTGGTGGGGTATAGGGATTGTGTTCTACCATAAATTATTTTTTGATTTGTTTTGATTTATAAGAAAGGATTTAAAACCTAACTACAAGGATTGTATATAAGAAAGGATTTAAAACCTAACTACAAGGATTGTATATAAAAAAGGATTGACAACTGAACGATAAGGATTGGGTAGTCCCTACAAACCAATGCCATTAAAAATCAATGATTTACGTTAATATGCGGTTCAATATTATTTGAAAACGCTTTTAAATTCAGGTAGCCCAGTAGAGTTAATAATACTCTCATCCAATCTAAAAAAGCCAAAGCTGAAGTTTTGGACTCAAAAAGTATAGCCTGTTGGGTTGGGGAAATGAATTTTTTTGTTCCTAAAGATTATCTTTCTTTTGAACGCTTGAGCCACATTTTCCGCGCCATATCCTGCGCCTCATCAATACTAGCCGCCTTTTCCATCAATTTTAAAGCAATTGCTGCGGTTCCTATCACTGCGCCTTCGGCGTACTCATTTTCAATCTCGTAGCGCCATAAGGCCAGTAAACGTTGCGGTTCTAAGACTTCTTCTTTGACATGCCGCTGTTTAAAGATGGGCGGCCACATTTCATCGGACAGTTTACCGTTATGAACACTTTGAACTAAACAGTCCATATCGGGATTGCGTTCAATTTCGCCGCCTTCACCTTTCATGACGGCTAAATGGGGGTAATTGAGTAATAAAGCGGCTTCTTGATGGACTGGGCGATAACCGGGGTGGAAAATGCCTTGTATCATGTAAGGGGCATTTAAGGGATTGAGCATACGGGCTAAGGTGTGGACGGGGGAACGTAAGCCCATGAGGGGACGAAGTTGAATGATTTCGTGTAATTTGGGGCAAAAGTATTGTAGCGGTAAATAACTCAAATTGGACTGTTTGATTTGGGCAACTGCTTCTTCAAAAGACTTGGCATATTGAATACCGATATCAGATAAAACATCTTCGGTGTAAATACGCCCGTTTGTATGTCCTTTTGTGCCGTGCATCAATATCTTGATGCCATTTTTGGCTAATAATAAAGCGGACAAAATAAACCAAGGTAGATGACGACGCTTGCCAGCATAAGATGACCAGTCTAAATCAATTTTGACTACCTCATCAGGTAATTTCAGGGCATCACGCGCCGCTTGAATGAAGCCCGCTAATTCTTCACGGGTTTCCTCTTTGAGACGCATCAACATCATAAATGCCCCTAATTGTGTGGGTTCGACTTCATCAGCCATAATCATTCGCATGGCCGAATAAGCTTCTTCTTGTGTTAAGGGGCGACTCCCTTTTTTACCTTTGCCTAATATACGCACATATTGTGCAAAAGGATGCTCTTCGTAAAATGTTGTCGTCAACATGGGGAGTGTTGGGATTGGAAATTGGAAATTGGGAATTGGGAATTGGGAATGATTAGCGTGTGAGTTTTACTTGAATCAGTAATAGAATGCTGATTGTTATGAAAAGGCAGATTGACGCTAGTGCGAGAATTATAAAATCACACTTAATAACACTCAATGATTAAACGGTTAATGTGACGATTTGTTTGAGGTTTCGCATTGGAGATATTTTTTCGCATGAGCCGATTCATTTATGCTAACAAACGTTAACAATAGCACTCTTTTTAATTCGTGCATCTTAAAAAGAGAGGGTGAATCTACCAAAGACCCTCGAAAATCATTCGAGAATAGCGAAGTACAACCCCATAAGACGTCGGTAATCGCCCATAAGCTAGGGTTGCCAGTCTCAGGTTTTACCAGTCTAACGATTACAGACGTAAACCTTATACCTGCCACTTGAGCTAAAGTCCTTTGACTCTAACTACTAAAAATAGTACTAAAAATAGTTATAATTTGTCAAGAAAAGATTTAACTCTTTATTTCAGTTGAGATTTCTTTTTGTTAACGTTTATTAATATTTGTTGAGCCTCAGGTTTACTATGCATAAACCTCACGAGGCAAAAGTTTTTTAGACTGATTTTTGCCTTGGCTAAATTCACAAGAAATATTTAGCCTATCAACTATTTATGATGAGCTTTCGTCTTTAAACAAAAGCATGGGGCTAAAGCCCCATGCGTCAAGAACAAAACCCTGACGGGTTTAAAGCCTATCGCCCTGACAGGTTCAACTCGTCGATTTTAGCATTAACAATTTCACTTAGAAGTTTTTGCGCGCAAAAATATTTTATTTAGCGTGAAAAACAATTATTCTTCACGATTCGCAAAGCGATTGATTTACTACTTAAATGTATCATCAATATCGCTATCAGCCAAACTACGGGGCATAAAAGGCAATATTCTCACTGCTAAGACAGTCAAGAATGCTGATATGCCAATTCCACTAATACCTAATAATATTTCCCAAACACTTGGGCTGTAGGGATGTTTGTCAAGGTGGTCAAAAAAGCCAGAAGAAGTGACTTCCATACCCGGAAAAATCTCTAATGGGTAAGCCTGTCCACCAATGATGATGACATATAATAATGAAAACCCGCCTATAATCGTTAACAAAGAGGCTGCTGCAATACTGGCACGATTATGAGTAAATCTCTCATGGTAAAGTAGTAGCAATGGCAGTATCGTCCCTAAAAAGAGATAACCACCCCAAAACAGTACGGTATAAACACCGCTACCTGCCAAAATAAAGTATTCCACCCCATGACGGCCTGTGAAATAAAGATGGCTGAGATGATAAACCAGCACAAAATAAAACACCGCTGCAATAAATACCCCTAACAACGTTTTTGGTCTATGCAATATGCCTTCCCCTAGCGCACAATGCGTTTCCCAACAATCAATGAGCAAAACAATCAAGAAGACTGCTAGTCCCAAAGATAAAGAAAGGGCTATAAACAAGGGTGCCATAATCGCGGTATGATAAGCTTCCCGTGCAACCAAAAAACCAAAAATGGAACCGGTACCGGTAGTGAGTATCAAACGCCAGATAAAGGCCATTAACCCGACGACGGGATAATAGCGTTGCATACGCCGTTCCATCATAAACCACAAATATAAGGCGCAAATCACTAGAAAGCCATTATATAATAAAACATTCCAAGCAAAAATGGATTTAAAATTGTAACTGGTCATGGCAATCACGAGGCGATCTGGCCGACCTAAATCCAACAATAAAACACTCAGGCCCCCAATGAGCAAGGTAATGGCAAGCAATGCCGATAAACGGGCGAGAGGATGATAAAAGATTTTGCGAAACACGGAACTGATGGAGGCTACATTCAATACACCCGATGCGGCTAAAATCAAGAAAATAGCAAAAATATGTGGCATTCCCCACACAATCTGGTTATTCATGCCAGTGATAATATGTCCCTCATGCTCCATATTATAGGCGGCGAATAAACCTAATAGAATAAAGAGAATTGAGATTGCTATCCCACCATAAAAAGCAAAACTTTTACCCTCAATAACGCAGAAAGTAACATTTTTCATAACTACAGCCCTTGATAACGTATCCCTGGATTCAGTCGCATATCAGGCCGCAAAGCCGTGCTACTGATCGCTTTTAATTTTTTGGAAATGTCACTATTGGGATCGTTCATATCCCCAAATAGCATCGCCTTGTGACTGGCTTTATCACAAGCTTCAACACAGGCCGGTTTCTTTCCATTATCGATTCGATAAACACAGAATGTACAACTCTCTACAGTGCCTTTACCACGCGGTGTATGATGTTTCTGATTCTCTAAGCTTTTATGGACAAAAGACCGCGCTTTGTAAGGACAGGCCATCATACAATAACGGCAACCAATACAAATATGCCTATCTACCAAAACAATGCCATCAGCACGTTTAAACGATGCCCCTGTGGGACAGACATCAACGCAAGGGGGATGTTCACAATGCTGACACATCACGGGTAGGGAGTGTTCTTTTCCGGTTTGTTTATCGCGTAGGCCCACTTTACGTATCCATACTGGCTTAGCGTCGGCGCGGACTTGTTCAGTGAGGCCATGTTCCGTGGTACAAGCATTGACACACGTATCACACCCATCGGCACATTGGGTTGTATCTATCAGCATTCCCCAACGTACATCTGATGTGACCGATTCATGCGGTACTTGGTGAGCTTGAGAAACACCATATAACAATACGCCGGGGGCCACTGTTATTCCTGTTACAACAGCAGTCGTTTTGAGAAAATCACGGCGGTTTGGGGTAGGTGAAATGTCCTCGTTCATAGTTTTCTCTTTGATTTGATTATGGATTTGTGCTGTACTCCACGCATAATTCAATCACGGCTCCAAAGTTAGTTTGTAAGCAAATTACTCTCAAAAATTGTCATGAGGAACGTAAAGCGGCACAATAGACATTATGTGAGCTTTGACAAATCAATGATGCAATTAATCAATTTTAGGCTAGTGTACGTCAAAACGGTAAGCCTATTCAATAAATACTTAACATTCAATTCAACGTGAAGTTGATTTGACATAAAATATCCTAATTAAACAATTTAGCGTTTCCCGATTATCGTTCCCCGATATGACTTCCTTCGTTCAAACTGTCAAAGAATCCATTGGTAGCGAGGATCTGAATATCAGGATTCAATCCACTGATTTAAAAGGCCCTCAAGGGCTTCCTTACTAAAGGATTGTTGAGCTTCTTTACTTAAACCTTTCCATAATTCCCATTGGTAACTGTTACCCCTAATAAAAAGCAACAACGTTGTCTTGTGAGTACTATTGCCACGGTGAGATAAATCAATTCGACCAGCTGCACCCAGAAAATCCATTTCAATTGGCGAAAATATGATTTGATGCCCTCCCACAAGAGACAACTCAAGTGAAGGCATGTCATAATCGCCTACATTTTGATCTGATAATGTGACTTTGTTGCTGCTGTTAAATTTGATGTGGCCACCTTTGGCATGTTCAGATAACCAAGTTTGAACCTTCTTGTATAAGACATCAGCTTGTTTGCCCCAAACGTTCTTTCGATCCTCCCAATTAACGGATGATTTAGGTTGGCTCGCTGCCAATTTATTCAACTTATCACCAAGAGGTGTCTTGCTCATCACAACCCGTGATGATGACTTACCAGCAGTAGCTGTAGTAGAAGGCTTAGCGGGTGCCTTAGCGGGTGCCGCCTTAGCGGCGGGTGCCTTAGCGGGTGTTTTAGTTGCTGCCTTAGCGGGTGCGGGTGCGGGTGCCTTAGCGGGTGTTTTAGTTGCTGCCTTAGCGGCTGCCTTAGCGGGTGCCTTAGCGGGTGCGGGTGCCTTAGCGGGTGTTTTAGTTGCTGCCTTAGCTGGTGCCTTAGCTGGTGCCTTAGCTGGTGACTTAGCGGGTGACTTCTTAGCTGATGACTTCTTAGCTGATGAGGCTGATGAGGTACGCCCAAACACGCTATCCCATGCCAGCGTCTCTCGATTTGTCACTTCAAAATATTGCGGTTGTTCCTCAGCAAATTCGATAATCGGGTTATTGAGTGTAATTAACTCAAACTCCTTTAATGCATCCAAATTGTTCTCAAACATTTTGGCATCGGCTTGGACATTATGCACCTTCCCTCTATTGAACAGCTTGACACCTTTACCAATCTCCTCGAAACCAATCTCTTTGAGAGATTTCAAATACTCATTAACAGCTTCGTAAATTTTCTTGTATTCCTTTTCAGATAAATCCAGCATTTGTTCCATTCTCTTCACCCGAGTTGAAGTATGGAACTTTTCAACTTTCGTTTCAAAACGCATCCGCTTTTGGGAAAATCCCCATAAAAACAGGCCTTCATTAGAGGGAAACGGCTCCCTATCTGGTATAAGGCATGAAAAGCCGTCATTGAAACGAAAACCATGAAGTTTGATAATCTCTTGAGCAAATTGTTCAACGTTTTGTTCAATTGACATTAATTATTTTCTCCTCTCCAAATTAAAAATCGTGAATGAATGTTTCAACAAAAATGTAATAATAAGTGCATTTATTATGCTGCATAAAAACCGATAAACCACTCTTCTCAGTTTCATCCTTTTCATCAAAAATCCTAATGATTCCTGATCAACATTTCTGATCATTCACTTGTCTTTATGATAATAAAAAGTGGCAACTACCGTGAAAGAAAATACCGTCTCATTCACAACGGCCACAACAAGTCGCGAATAAAGATGCCAATCAAAGCATCCCTAAATAACGATTTGAGCTAAAAACACTTTATACTCGACTATCAAGTTTTTTATAAGTCCTTGTAGACCTAAAAACTAAATAACTTTAAAAATCAATGAGTTGGCTATTTTAACACTCAAAAATAGAGCTTTGCAAAGCGCGGCCGTTCATCAAAAACTTGATAGTCGAGTTATAACAAATTAGTTTTTGTTAAGGGCATTAGATAAGCCTTTACTCGAAAAAAATTGACGGGTTATCATCTTTATATAAACCGTTCAATATCTTGGATTAGGGCATATCAACCTTTTATTGAAACGCCCCCTCGCTCAAAATGACTTACCAATTCAATACTTCTAGTACAATAATTCCACCCTTGTATGAGCATTGACATAAGATTTTTTGAGTCCCCACTTCCAACTTTCAAACTGGGTGTTAAGGTTCAAGTTTTTCTGATAAAACATTGAACCTTGATAAGCGTTTGTTATATTCAATAACGATACGGGAAGCACGATAAGCGTTTGTTATATTCAATAACGATACGGGAAGCACTGTACTTAATTTGAAACCTAAAGTCAAACTGAATTTCTATTGATTTTTTTAATAGAGTGGTCTATAGATATACTGCACATGGGCATAACTTTTCACTTAAGAAGTTTTGCGCGCAAAACTGTATTTCACTTAAGAAGTTGCGCGCAACTTCTTAAGTGAAATGTGAAAAACTTTTTCATATCAATTTGGTGGGCTTTAAAAACACGTCGGGAGCCCTACAACTCCCTAAAGTCATTTAAAAAAAACTTAAGTTTATCGCCTCGTTGAGTATATCTCTATTTTTTGTGACTTTATTTAGCTCTTACTTATACTTAGCATCGTCATAATTTGCGCTTTTTTTAACAGACACAGCCAACAGCATAAGCCTAAGTCTCAACGCGAAAGTCAGGTGGTGGTGACTAACCTCTTCGATTTTTTCAAAAGGCAAAAGCGCAAATTATATTTCACTTAAGAAGTTTCGCGAAGCGAAACTTCTTAAGTGAAATGGTGGACAGTATAAAAACGCCAAAACCACGAAAATCAACTGATGTGATGTCTAAGGGGTAAGCTCCCTGGGGTGATAAACCATCTATCACCTGGTTAAAAACAGAATCAAGATATTTCTCGCACCATGTCTATCTCGGTTTACTTTTTTACCTTGGAAAAGAATTGAAGCTTTCCCGCCCAAGTTATTAAGAATAGAAGCATCCCACAAGGTTTTAGAAGTATATGATGAATGTCGCGCAGCGAAGGTAACGAAGTTTCATTAGCATCTGTCTATAGATATCTAATATTTATTGTGACTCTATTAATATTAGTAAACAAAATCTATAGCAAAAATAGAGACCCAGCTTTAACATGGGCTAATTAACGGGAAGGTATCAAGCAAGTTATCTCTTGACACCCAGAGCCGTGCAGTTCTAACCTACCCGAGGAAGTCAGCATATCGGGTTTGATGGCAAAGTGGGTTAATTAGAAAGTCACAATTTTGCGTAAATGTGGAGCAAGAGGGACTCAAGTACCAAAGTTAATGACTTCTAATGACACCGAGAGCATGTCAAGCGTTTTTTGAGCGGATATATTCTAGAATCAACTCTATTTTTCTATTAAGAAATAAAGGTTTATATTTTAATAGCATCTTAAAGAGGGCGGGATTCTAAACAAAGCCCATCAAAAAATCAAGAGTCAGATAACTTGATCGAAATCTAGATAGGTTTTAATGAAAAAATGAGAAATATTCATTTTTTGCATCTATTCAGACAATTTTTCAGGTAGACTGGCATGACATTGAAAACAATCAATAGTGACAGCAGCGTAAGTATGGCAACTACGACAGAAATGCTCAGAGCCTTCTTTGATACTTGGGTAATTTCCTTGTGCGTCTTCCGTTACATGACAGTCAATGCAAGCTACCAAACTATGCTGTTTGGTACGGATACCATGACGCATGGTGTCATGACGATAATGTTTGAGAAACAAACCATGATTTCGACGCATAACATCAATCGGCTCGACACATTTCTGGGAATTAGAAACGTTTTCTTTGGCTTTAGGCGGGTTAGGGATAGGCACATCACCTCCCCATGGACTAGCTGTACTGACTGCTAGGCTTAACAGTAGCCCAATACTAAGCTTTCCTAACGTGTTGAGTTTTACACGGATTTTCATATCTAATTTTGCATCCCTAACTCAATGGTACTCAAAATAGTCGTTTTTTAGAATTGAAATGATAAGCAATATAGCAAGAATGCTACTGCATTCACTCTTATGAGGCTAAAGGGTAATAACATAACCCAAGTTACCACCTAGATAGACTCTATTCAAATAGAATAACTCTGCGAGAATCGTATTTAGGTAGCAACTCAGGTTAATAATATACTCTATGGGCACGGTGTAGTCCAATTATTATTAAGACTTCAAACTGGCGCGTTTCGGATTTTAGTCAAAAGCTTATGGCTTGCCACCCATAAGCGTAAAGAACAAAACACTTACGGGTTTAAACCCTCTCGTTCTGACAGGTTTATGTCAAAGAGTTTAGCATTAACCATTAATCATTAACCATTAATCTTCACACAAAGGCACACACAATATTTATTATCAAAGCATCGCTGAACCTTTGTGTGCGACATCAGTAATAGCTTAATAGCTAATTGTACTACCGTTCAATACTTGTAGTACCTTTCAACTTATGGTTTTATTTAGGAAACTGGCTTAAGGGAAAAAGTGGTTGTTAAGGTAGTTCTTCTTCAGTTAAGACAAGGGCATCGCTGACTAATTGATGAACGCTGATAATTTGATCCATTTCAAAACCATAATAGGGCAGTACTTTACTAAATTGGCTCTTGCAAATAGCACAAATTGCAGCCATGTGAGTCACACCATGATTATCAACAACTTCTTTTAAGGCTTCCATGCGTGGCAAAGCCCCTTTCACACGCAATTCCATCAGATCATCGGTTAATAAACCGCCACCTCCTCCACAACAGTAGGTTTGGTCGTGAATAGTGTCAGGTGGCATATCATAAAAATTGTTACAACAGGCTTTGATAACCTCACGAGGAATAGTAAATTGTCCGCCTGGTATATTGCCCATTCGGGAACCCCGTGCAACATTACAGGAATCATGGAAAGTCACTCGACGATGGTCATTGGCAGATTTATCAAATTTTAACGCGCCTTTTTGAATCAAATCGTGAGTAAATTCACAGATATGTTGCGGGATGGGATAACGCTGATCAAGAAAATCAAATGGGCCGGCTAAGGTATTTAAAAAGCTATAAGCCACACGCCACGCATGGCCACATTCGCCAAAGATAATACGCTTGACTTTGAGTTTGATCGCAGCTTCGCGGATACGCAATGCGACACGGCGCATATTTTCATAGCTACCGATAAACATGCCAAAATTAGCCGCTTCTGAGGCTTGGGAACTCAGTGTCCACGACACCCTAGCTTGATGAAATACCTTTGCGTAGCCTATTAAACCATCAATATGAGGTTCTGCAAAAAAGTCTGCCGAGGGTGTGATGACCAATATTTCAGCACCTTCTACATCCAAGGGCAAGCGCACATCTATGCCCGTCTCATCCTTAATATCTTCTTCCAAACCTTCTAAGGTATTACGTAATGCCGGTTCAGGTAAGCCCAAATTGTTACCAATTTTATAGATTTTAGCGATAATTTCATTACAATACTTCTGGCCTTTACCCACGCAATCCAATATTTCGCGTGCTGCCATTGAAATATCGGCTGTGTCTATTCCATAAGGACAAAACACGGAACAGCGACGGCATTGTGAACACTGATGATAGTAGTTATACCAATCATCAAGTACATCTTTAGTCAGATCTTTAGCTCCCACTAATTTGGGAAACAATTTGCCTGGCCAAGTAAAATAACGGCGATAGACTTGCCGTAAGAGATCTTGCCGAGCCACCGGCATGTTTTTAGGATCATGAGTGCCAATCATGTAATGACATTTGTCAGTACACGCTCCACATTTCACACAGGCATCCAAATAGACTCTCAATGAGCGATATTTTTTCAATAATTCGCCCATTTTCTCAATGGCAACCTCTTGCCAATTGTCTATCAATTCACCCGGATAGCCCAATGCTTCTTGCATTGGTGGCTTGGCAACAAAAGGGCCATCCCCCTTCATGGCACCTGGTTGAAGAATTGGGATAACCGGATAGGGTCTAAATGCGGGGGTTTCAAAATTTGCTTTTGCCATAGACCCTCCTCAATCTGCAGCCGGGGCTTGGGTTTCAAATTGTTTAACGGCCCAAGGAGCAACGTGGCGTTTCTCCCGTGCATTATCAACTTGGTTGCGACTAGGACAAAAAAATACGCCAGGGGCATGTAGCAATTTGCTAAACGGGAAAATTATCATCAGTAGTATAACTGAAGTCAGATGCACTAATAACATTTTATCAGTGGGAATGGGCTGCCAATTAAAAAAGTCAAAATACATCACACTGAGCATGAAGGCTTTAAACTCAACAATATCGGTGTGTGTGACGAAGCTCACCATGACCCCACTAACACCAATCACTAAAAGCAAAATCAGCATTAAATAATCGGATGGACTGCTGATATAACGAATTCGTTGAACAAACAGGCGTCGTACCAACAAACCGAGCAAACCGAACAACATGACAAAACTGCCATATTTACCAAAAGGTTGCACTAAAACGACCCAACTCCAAACGGGATCGATGAAATAGCGTAGATGGCGAGCTAAGACAATCCATAACGCGGCATGAAATAACATGCCAAACAACCAAATCCATTTGTTGGAGCGAAACAAGCTGCGAAACAAGATAACCTCGCTGAGTACACGCATGACAACTCCCCCTGTTGTTAAGGGGGCAGGCATGGTAGGTACTTTCAAAGGCGCTGGCGTTGTTGCATATTGATAGATTCTGTAGGCTAATCCTAATATTAAAATTAGGGTTGCGGTATAAAATGAAAGTGCGTAAATAGTCGTCCAATATCCCATAAATACATACCTTTTACCCTTATCCTAATCCTCTCCCTCGCTGAAAAATCCCCTTTATTTCATGCCGCTTTTGCAAAGCGGCATTGTAGATAAAATTCAAAAAAGGGAATGCCTTCATACGTCAGGAGAAGATGAGGTTCAGGGATAGTTTCGTTTTTAGACGCAGCCTGTCGGTTTAGGAAGCCCAGCAAAACGGCAAGCCTGTTTAGCAGGCCCATAAGGGAACAACTCATACAAGTACTTGCTGTTGCCTTTTTCAGGCCCTAATTTCTTGCCAATCGCCTTGGTCAATACACGCACCGCAGGTGCAATTTGGTACTCATCATAGTACTCACGTAGGAAGGTAATCACTTCCCAATGATTATCAGTGAGTTCCAGCTCGTCTTGCTCTGCCAAGATTTTGGCAGCGTCTTCACTCCAATCGGCTAAGTTAGTTAAGTAGCCTTCCTCATCGGTATCAATGGTTTTACCGTTGACTTCAATTGCCATTTTATATTATCCCCTTTGTACAGATTTTCACGCAAAAAATTTTTTGAGCCTTTTGCGTGAAAGATCGTTTTAAATGAGTGTAACGATTTTTAGAACAGTGCTTGATAGATCAAGCCTCTATTGTAAAGCAGATGCTTGATTATAGCCAAGCTTGTACCTGCTTATTTTCAACGGCCATATCCACAAAACCAGCATAATCAGTAGACTTGATGCCTTCAATGACCTTATCCTCTCGCATGCCACGCGCTTCGAGGTCTGGCACTAAAACACAAATAGTGCAGCTTTTCAAGGCCTCTTTGACAAGCGTTTCAAAACGTGTCCCTTTGAGTGCGCCGTAAACACCATCTTCAAACAACAAAATGCTATGCCCTTTACGAGCGAAACGCAAACAACTTTCCAACGAATTTCTATCAAACGGCGATTTATTCACAGTATGTAACATGCCCATTCCCTCGCTTAAAAACTGAAGATCACTTCTTGTTGATCCATTAATTCTGCCATTTGCGTGTCGTTTAACACTTCCACCGGCACAATTAAATCTTCTTCCAAAAGCCCCCGTTCTTCCATCGACTTCTTATCGACATAGAGCTTCTCAACGTCGTAGCCTTCAAGCGCACCGTAAGTCTTAGAAAAATTTTTGACCCCTATGCCATCATTGACTGAGGTTTTCTGATCTTTCTTGAGTTGATAAACCCCATCATCAATAAAGGCCAAACTAACATCTTGCTCAAATGCTGCTCCAATCAGCACCACTTCTAATGACTCTAACGCATAGATGGTGCCATAAGGCGCTTTGCGGTTCAAATACAGGAATTTTTTGACTACACCTTCCGCTTCCATTATCTCATCTCCATTCTACTGTTAGTCTCCAAATACCATCAAGCGTTCTGATTGTATGCCTGCTTCAATCAGTTGGCCTAAACCAGAAATGCGAAATCCTTCCGCAATATTATTAGCATCTTTGCCTTGACGCTTAGCTTCATTCTCATCCAACATCCCGCGCCGTTGTGCCGCCGCTATACATAACACCAAATCAAGGCTATGCTCTTTACCTAATTCTGACCAGCGATTGACAATATGACGATCATCTTGGGGAGGAACTGTCAAACGCGATCCATTATTAACACCGTCGTGATAGAAAAACACACGAAAAATGTCATGGCCTTTTTCCAAAGCAGCTTTGGTAAATTGATACGCAGAATCAGAAGCTTGATGTTGATAAGGGCCTTCATTGACCAAAATTGCAAACTTCATTCTATAGATTTCCTCTGTTTGTCACCTTCGCTCAGAGCAATTGGTAATTGATAATCGGTGTCGTTAAGCGTCATTATTACAAACTAAATTCATTCTATGACATTTTACTTTCTGTTAAACAAGAAACTGATGCCAAATTCATGACATATTATTATACTTAGCATTGTGATAAGGTCGCTATTATTTAATTCTAATAGCCAAGCCGTTGTCTAAAAGCTCAAGTGGTGGACAGTATAAATCAAATCGTCTTCGCTGCAAAAGTTTTGCTAAAAAACTTTTGCAGCGAAAGTTGTTTTTTTTCACCCATTACCTATTACCTATTACCCATTACTGATTACCTTTAAAAGCGGATATGTGTAGAAGCATTCAAGCTGCGACGTGAGCCCCGCCAATTGTCAATATGGAATTTTGTAAATGGCAATTCTGTTAACTCAAAGAAACGAGGCCAGCCAATTCGTTCCACCCAATCCGATAAACGTTCCCAATCTCTGGCATCTGTCTTGTAGACGTTTATAATTTTCTTCACAATCGCGGCTGCTTCAGGCCAACGGGGTGGATTGTTAGGAATGCCAGCTGCGACCAATTTTTGAAACGTCGGTTTACTACGGGCATTGGAGTGATTTCCACCAACCCAAATGGCCAGCTTGGAATGTTCTGGATCATTAATTTGCATGGGTGGACAAGGAGGATAACAGGCACCACAACAAATACATTTCTTTTCGTCCACTTCTAGTGAAGGTTTGCCATTCACCAATGCCGGGCGGATAGCCGCAACAGGACACCGTGCCACAACGGAGGGACGTTCACACACGTTGGCAACCAAATCATGGTTAATCTTAGGTGGCTTAGTGTGTTGGATATTAATAGCAATATCGCCTTGCCCACCACAGTTAATTTGACAACAAGATGTGGTGATATGGACACGATTGGGCATATCTTCACGAATAAATTCTTCGTGCAATTCATCCATCAGCGACTTCACCACACCAGACGCATCGCTAGCGGGAATATCACAATGCAACCAACCCTGGGTATGGGCAATCATTGTCACGGAAGGGCCAGTCCCACCAACTGGGAAACCTTCTTCTACCAATTTCTCAACCAGCTGCTGTACTTTACCCTCTTCTGCAACCATAAATTCAATGTTGCTACGAATGGTAAAGCGAACATAACCATCGGCGTAATTATCCGCAATATCACACAATTTCCGAATGGTATAAAGATCCAATTGCCGCTGAGTCCCAGCACGCACCGTCCAAATTTTATCGCCACTTTTTGCTGTGTGGCACAATACCCCCGGACGAGGACGTTCATGGTATTTCCAAGCACCGTAATTTTTCGTCATCACCGGGTGCATATACTGGAAAGGATCCGGTACGCCGCTTTCTATGGGCATCCGTGGTGGCATAACAACCTCCTAAAATAGCCTAATATTATAATATAGTGATAAAGAAAAGCCAGCAATGAGTTCACTGGAAAATATCTTATCCGATTCATTTATGTTAACAAACGTTAACAATAGCACTCCATCGAGTGTGTGAAACGAAGTGGCTTTGAAGCCGCCTATCTACCAAAGGCTACCGAAAATTATCAATAGCCGCTTTGTACAATCTGATATTGCTTGGTTCTCGCAAAATTGATAGATTGTTAATAAGTCTTCAGGTTTTTTAAGTCACGACATTGAGGACTGAACCTGATACCGGCAAGCGAAAGAACAATGAATGCTGCTATCTATAGTGGTTTGCATATGAATTGATAGTTTTTAATTTTTTTCATGTTATAATAAAAAGCGTGCCAATTTTTAAAAAAAACTTGAATTTTCTTGGTTTTAATCTGTACTGTATACATCCAATTCTTTTTGGAGTGTCAATAAGCCATATCTTATAAAAGGTTTTAAGGCTTATTTTTAGTACTTGTGAGATAAAAATGCTTTTTTATCTAGCGTCTCATTATATCATAGAAAATTTTAAATTTTATCAATTCATTTGCAAAGCACTATAATTTGTGAACAAAAGTGATCACGACTAAGTTCACGATTCAACCAAGCCGGTTGCTTTTGGAATTTCCAAAAACAGAGCCGTCTGGTACCAGTGCGTATAAGTTCCTGGTTAGCCTCCAGTACTTAAATCAACTCGTTAAGATGCGAGAACTCTCAGGCCTTCTCGTTCAATATTTATGGCCGCATTTAAATCACGAACTATTTTAAACCAACCCCCCCAAAAAACGACTCTATGCACACAATTCGCTAAAATAATCAATCAAATCACTTATGGATTTTTAAACGGTTCATGAATTTGACTTTTGAACAGAGCTTAAAAATCTAGCTAGGGTTAAATAATTATGGGCATAGAGTAGCCCCCAAGGGGGATGGCAAGGCGACTCTCTGGTTATGAATTAGGCCGCCAATCTTTTTTCTTCTGCTTGACGATCAAACCACTTCTGGGCCTCTTCATCCCAAGTATCTATTTTGACGTAAGAGCTTCGACGCGGTTCTGACACCATATTGGGATCAACTTCCAAGCCAATCCCTTCAAGGAAATTGGGTAAACCAATACGTTCAATCATTTCTCCGGTGCGTTCATGTTCTAACGCATTTTCGGCGAAAAAGTCAATCGTCTTTTCGGCAATCTCCTTCAGCCGTTCGTAATCTTCCTCTGTTTCCAGTTTCATAAACGGCACAACCACTGTACCCATTAAATCACCAATTTTCAAGGTACGTTTGCCGCCTATAAGAACGGTCACCCCTTTATCATCACCCGGCGACAAAGCAGTCGTCATCACGTTAATGCAGTGCATACAGCGCACACAATTGCGATTATCAACCGCTAAAGTGTCGTCATCATTGAGCGACAAAGCATGGGTTGGGCAACGAGTTACCACGTTATCAATCACGTATTTGCGCCCTTTCGATGCGACAAACCCTTTGACTTCATCTTGATCGACTTTCATGTCGTCGCGCCAAGTACCAATGATGGACATGTCTGATCTTTCGATTGAATTCATGCAATCGTTGGGGCAACCAGAGACCTTAAATTTAAATTTATAAGGTAAGGCTGGACGATGCATGTCATCTAAGAAATTGTTTACCAACATGCGTAGTACTTTTTGTTCATTGGCGCAAGATTGTTCGCAACGGGCTGCACCCACACACGACATCCCCGTCCGCACAGCCGGCCCAGCACCGCCCATGTCAAAGCCAATCTCGTTCATGGCATCAAAAGCCTCTTGAACCTGTTTGGTTGTTGCACCTTGCAACATGATATCGCCACTTTGTCCATGAAAGGCGATTAACCCCGAACCATGTTCTTCCCAAATATCACAGATTTGGCGCAGCAGTTTTGTATCGTAATGCATACCGGCTGGTGGTTGGATCCGCAAGGTATGAAATTCTTTGGATTCGGGATATTTGTCCGCTACCTCAGAAAAGCGTGGAATAACACCACCACCATAACCAATGACACCCAATGTACCACCTTTCCAATAACCTTTGCGGGTTTTATAGGAATGTTCCAATTGCCCTAACAGATCAATCATTAGGTTTTGATATGGCTTGCCCTCGTCTTTGGCGAGACGTTTCAGTCCCGTGATAAAGCTTGGCCAAGGGCCGCTTTCCAGTTGATCAAGCATCGGGGTTTCGTGCATTGATTTACTCATTTGTACTAACTCCTTTCGTAAAAAATAAATTTTGGGTAAAATTTGGGGTAAAAATTTGCCGGTTCAGCTAAACACAGCATCAGGCACTTACAAGCATAAGTACCGTATTGTTCTGTTTTTGTCGGACGCATTGACGGCCTAAAACCATTAATCTGCAAAGGTTTTTCTTTAAATATTAGTAATTTGTTTTATAGCGATTAAGTTAAAGGGACTTATATAATTAATTTGAATATATTATAGTATTTTATGGTTCGGTTTTTGTCGGGCGCATCGTTCTATAAGGTGATTTCCAAAAAATAATATACCTGATATTTGAAAGGGCGAACACGCAAGGGCAGCCCCTAAATATACGTCCGTAGGGGCATACCTGCGTGTCTGCCCTTAATTACCCGGTATTCTTTTTATAAGAAATCGCCTAAATCAATATATCCTAATATAATAATTCAATGAAGTTTAAAGTCAAGACATTTTTTGACACATACTCAAAGAATTTTTTTTGCCTCAAAATAAACAAATCATTATAAGCAAACTTGAGTTCTTTTTTCAAAGGACTGTTCAGCAGTTATACTAAAACAAGGGTTAAGCTCAAACACCATTTTCAATTAATAATGTCACAAACTCTTTTTTATTTATTTAAAAACAATACCTTCGCCAAATTATATCAATTTGATGTGGTTATTATATTGTCAATGTCAAACGAGACGCACAGCCGTGCGTTGAGACGACGTTATTTTTGCGTGGCCAGCGCGAAAGGCGCATGAGTCCTTATTCTCCATTTCACTTAATAAGTTTTTATCGCGAAATACTGTATTTCACGCGCGTAGTACAGCTTCGCTAAACTTTATTTCACGCAAGCAAAAGTTGCACGCAACTTCTTAAGTGAACCGAAGGTCGACTTCGCTAAATGTGAAATTAAAAATAGGCTCCGGTTTTCGCGCCCCACGATTTTAATTAGACATTATACCGATTAAATTTAAGTTTCGCGCCAAAATTTTTGCTTAAAAACTTTTGGCGCGAATTGATTTTAGTCGTTTTACTAAAATAAGAATTTCAATAAAATCAATGAGTTGTATTAAATCTGTATAAACTCTATTGCATAACTTATTGATTTTAAAATTAAAATTTCACGCTGACGTTTCGCTTCGCGAAACTTCAGCGTGAAAGAGAAATTCAGATTTTTAAGTGTTTGAATAGACACCCTAACTATATTTCACTTAAGAAGTTTCGCGAAGCGAAACTTCTTAAGTGAAATTGAGTTCAAAAACAATATTTCACTTACTTTAATAAGTTTTTTAAGCAAATACTGTATTTCACGCTAAAGTTTCGCTCGCGAAACTTCTTAAGTGAAATGTGCGTAGTGAAGCTTCGCTGTACTTCGCTGCGTGAAATGTGAAATGTTATAGAATTGGTGAAGGTATTGTAAAAAACCAGCTTTTTAAATTAGTGTCAGATTCGAGTCGTTATAATAGAGCAAATTGAATTATCAATAAAGATTTGACGATTTTTCTTCAATGCGTTTTTGCGTGCAAAAACTTTTGCCTCGAATGCTGATTTTATTATGAGGCTCTTGCAAAACGGAAACGCCCAACCATAAATCAATAACTTACGAGTACCTAATGACATGTAAGTCATTGATTTCTCGTTTATGCCCAGAGTTTTGATCGATGCTCTTATTAGTGTTAATTGATGAGCATCAATTGAATCTGCGTTTTATTCGATACTTCAATTGTTTGCCTATTTGAAAGTGTGTACACAAAAATTTTTTAAAAAGGGCTCATTTTTTGATAAAGCGAGACTCAAAATAATCTGCTATTAGAGGGACTTGCAAAACGCCAATGTGCAACTACAAATCAAAGACTTACATGGCATCACCTTGTTTTATCGTTTATGCTTTATAGTTTTGCAAGAGGCTCATTAGATATTTTAATACACCAGTCAAACTCAAAACGGGCATGAACAGTGTTTGACTTAAAAAGTATTTCGCGATAAAAACTGACAGTAGTGAAATGTTCAATATTTCAGGCAAAAACTTTATTTCACGCGTGAAATCCTGAAATAGAGTTTTGTTCAAAAAATAATTTTATAGGTTTTATAGGCTTTTTTTGGGCAACTTGGGCAACTTGGGCAACTAAACTGTGAGCGGCATGGCACGATTTATCGCAGCCCCCTTCAGAACAATAATTTCAGGGCTTACGCCGTGGATTGCCCTTTTGCCGTAATGATATGAAAGACTATATCTAAAATGTTTTATTTAATTCACCAACTGACTTCAAATTGAGTTGAGATCAACGTTTAGATAAACGAATTAAGATTGATTTTCGATAAAAAGCCATACGTTTGTTGTTTCGATTCTAAGAATTGCAAATCAATATTTCACGCAAAAGGGCAATTCGTTTATCCTAATTATTCAAAGTACTTAACGACAAAGCATTATAAAAAATGGGTAGATGTATCAACGCCAGATTTTATTTTTTTTAATAAGGCATGTCATTGTTGAAAAACATTATAGTCATTATGCATAGATAAGCGTTATGCCTTGAAGCTAAGTGATTGATTTTTTATCGTGTATTTTTTAATTTTTTCTTTTTAAGCTATACTGCACGCGGGCACAATTTTAACTTTTATGTCGGGTGGCAAAGTCTTTTTTTTTGCCCATTAGCCTCATTAGAAAAGTTTTTCAGGCAAAAGTTCGCGGAGCGAACTTTTGCCTGAAAGTTTGTTCCCGTGCTGAGTATAAGTTGCATGGGCTACTCCTTACCACCTTTTCAGGATTTCACGCTAAAGTTTCGCGAAGCGAAACTTTATTTCACGCAAAAGTTGCGCGCAACTTTTGCGTGAAATGTGAAATAAAGTTTTTGTTTGCCTCAACTTTTGCTTGAAAATCAGTTTTCTTTTTCACTTAAGAAGTTTTTATCGCGAAATACTTCTTGAAGCGCGTTGTGTAGCGAAGCTGTACTTTAGCCTTCCCGCGTGAAAAGTCATTGAAAAGCGAGTACTTTGAAACTTCAAAGTGCTACGCTAATGACGGACCGATAAACTAATAACTCATTGATATTATTAGTGTTTATTCGTTTATGAACTTTCATTCGTTGTACTCGTTTAAACAAAACGGATAGATACTAAGCCTTCTCAAGGCATGAATCGCTTTTCATTGCATTAGTTTTTTTATCAAATTGCGTGGAAATTAATTTGAACGATTTGAAAAGGCGAGCAGTATAGAATAAAGCACAATGCCTTCACATTTTAACATTTTTTAAGTCCGTCATTCGCCATAAACCCTACATAACAAAATGTCTATTAAGGCTGACCTAAGATTCGCTATTTGCTATAAACCTAACGAAAACGACATTTAGCTTTGCTTTTTGAAGGACAGTTCGCGAATCCAAGTTTGAAAACAAAACTTCTCAAAACGAAAAATACCAAAAGGCAAAAGAGAATTTTACAGCTTTCAGCAAGCATCACAATAATCACCCTCAAATTTCAGGAGAAAATATGTCAAATCAACCGCCATTTAAAGATCCACAAGAGATTTTTCAAGCCTTTGGCAAGGAAACTGAAAAAGTAATGCAAAGCTTTGCTACTCAGCAATGGCAGGAAATGCTCAGAGGATTTATGCAAGCGTGGAATCAGCTATCAACACAATCGCTGCAAAACCCTCATGGCTGGGTGGAAATTATGACCCATTATCAACAACAACAGATGGCTTTATGGCTCAACATGTTGGGTGCAAAGTCCGATGAGCCAGTTGAATCCGTGGTTGCCCCCAAACCAGGTGATCGTCGCTTTAACGCGCCAGATTGGAATGAAAACCCCATATTCGACTACATCAAACAATCTTATTTGTTAGCCTCTAATATGCTCAATGACATGGCAGCGGCCACAGAGCTTGATTCGGAAAATCAGAAAAAACTGAATTTCTACACCAAGTACTTTATTGATGCCATGTCGCCTACCAATTTTGCCGCAACCAATCCCGAAGTCATGCGTCTGGCCATCGAAACCAAAGGACAAAGTCTTATTGATGGGCTGAAAAACCTACTCACCGATATGGAAAAAGGCCGTATCAGCATGACAGATGAATCAGCCTTTGAAGTCGGCAAAAATCTCGCCATCACCCCCGGTGCAGTCATCTTTGAAAACGAATTGATGCAACTGATTCAATATCAGCCCACCACCGAAACCGTGTTAGATCGTCCTCTCATTATCGTCCCCCCTTATATTAATAAATATTATATTTTAGATCTGAGGCCCGAAAATTCCTTTGTCAAATATGTCGTTGATCAAGGCAATACTGTTTTTGTCATCTCTTGGATCAACCCAGACAAAAACCTGAGCAACATCGGATGGGAGCATTATCTCACAGAAGGCGTTTTCAAGGCCATAGAAATCGCTAAAGCGATCACGAGTGCCGAAAAAGTCAATACCGCATCTTGGTGTATTGGGGGAACCTTATTAGCAAGTGCCCTAGCCGTCTTGCATGAAAAACAAGACGATTCTATCGCATCAGCCACTTATTTGACCACCATGCTCGATTTTTCAGAACCGGGCGATCTCGGCGTATTTATTGATCAAGTACAGATTAGCCAAATCGAATCACAACTAGAACACACCGGTATACTCTCAGGCAAAGATTTAGCCCTAGCGTTTTCCATGCTCCGAGCTAACGACTTAATTTGGTCCTACGTCGTCAATAACTATCTCAAAGGGCAAACGCCAACGCCATTTGATATTCTATACTGGAACAGTGATCCCACCAACTTACCGGCTAACATGTACCGGTACTATATCCATAATATGTATATGGAAAATAACTTGATCAAACCCAATGCCTTAACGATGTGTGATGTCCCCATTAATTTGAGAAGCATCAAAACGCCCAGCTACTTTCTCTCAACCATTGATGACCACATTGCGCCGTGGCAAACCACATTTAGTGGTGCCCAATTAATGTCAGGCTCCACAGAATTTGTATTGGGTGCCAGCGGACATATTGCTGGTGTCATCAACCCGCCTGCTAAGAAAAAACGTCATTACTGGATTAATGGCGAATTGGACCAAGGCGCAGCCCACTGGTTAGAAACGGCACAATCGATGCCTGGTAGTTGGTGGCCTTACTGGGATGAATGGCTTAAAAAACAAGGGGGTGATGAAGTACCAGCCGCCACAACCTTAGGTAATGCAGACTATCAGAAGATTGAAGACGCACCAGGACGTTATGTCAAAAAACGCATTGGGGATTAATGAAAACTGAAAAAATATGTAGTGGTTCGTTAAAATGTTGAACAAGTGAAAAGTGATTTAGCGTAGCACACAGAAGGGGCAAAAGTGATTGTTGCAAGTGAACCTTAAAAGCGTTCTATTTGTTTTTAGATTAAAAGGCTTAGTCATTTTCCGTTATACTCGATGATCACGTTTTTTGTAAACCGTTGATTTAAAACAAAATGTTATTTTAAGGCCCCTTAATAATCAATTCCTTAATAATCAATGATTTGCTTATGTAGACACTCAAATATTGACTGCCGTAAAGCCTGCCGAACCTCAAAAACTTGATCATCGAGTATAGAGGTTAATATCAGTAAAACTAAAAACGGGCATGAAATTTTTATAGTTTTGTTCAAAAAAGCGTTTTCGCGGCGCGAAATTTGTTCAGAATTTGATAGGTTTTCTGGCTTTGGGCAACTTGGGCAACTAGACTGCGTTTTTTGCCCCAGTTTTTGCGCGCAAAAACTTCTTAAGTGATTTTCACATTTCACGCAAAAGTTTCGCGAAGCGAAACTTTTGCGTGAAATACAGTTTTGCGCGCAAAACTTTTGCGTGAAAAGTTGCATGGCACGATTTTCTTATCAAGCCTTCAGAAAAATAATTTCACAAATCAAATCGGGCTCTCGCGGCTTATCGCCCTACAAAACGTGGTTTTGTAGGGGCAGACCTGCGTGTCTGCCATCGTGAAATTATTTGCATGAAATATCTATATATAACGATAAGAGGCGGAGCTTGGGGGGTTAAATACAGGGCAATAACAAAGGTTTGCCCCTACAAGTGATGTACTTTACACAACAGAAAAATGCTATATAACGATAAGAGGCTTGGGGAAAAATCTTTATCGCTTGACTTTACCACAGGTTTCACATTCAAATACATTACGGGTTGGCGCTTGACTCACTATTGGTTGTTGCCTTCGATAATTATTTTTATAAACAATCAAATAAAAAGGAAACCTGTAAGATACCCATTAGCTTCGCTGTACTTTATGGAAGCAATTCATTCGCGCTCGCGAATTTTTCATTTCTTTTCTAGCATAAAGGAAGCACTGTGACTGAATTTGAAGGCCAAATTTGGGCCGCTCAAGACAACGATGAAGTCAATTTCTTATGTACCACTAAACGAATTAAACACAAAATTCAAGCCATCAACGAAAAAGGCCGCGAACGGCGCCTATCCGAAGATAAATTGTTATGGCAACATCCCAGCACCGCTAAAGGCCTTGAAGATTGGCAAAACCAATTCTTGAAAATTCAAGCTACGGTAGACTCCTTGTGTGATGGCATTGATGTTGCTTTGCTATGGGAAACGGCCTTAGACTTAGAAATATCTGACATTAACGAATTAGCCGAACTTTATTTTGGGGAAGAAATAACCACAGAACATTTAGTCGCACTTTGGCAAACACTGGCTCAAGAACGTCTGTCTTTTAAACGTCGTGGCAAAGAGTGGGAGGCGCGTACTGCTCAACAAGTTGAAGAGCTTAAAACGCAACGTGAACGTGAACAAACACGGATTAAAGCACAAGCGTTAGCGCGAGACTGGTTACAACCCATCGCTAAAATGCCACTACCCGTCTTTCCACATTTAGCGAACACGCAAAATGCCGAAAAGGATGAGCAAATCGTTTTTCAGGTGATTGAAACACCTGAAGAAATTATCCCATTTATAGAACGTTTAGAAGCTTGGTTACGAGGCGATACTGACAAAGATGTAGAAGAACTGATCGCCCGCAACGCCGTCGCGGTGAAACTGCCAGCACGCGAATTAGCCTTTGAAATTTTGCAAAAAATCGGGCGTTTACCTCTTGATGCAGATCGCGATGTCATTATCGCAGGGTTGAAGCCCTCCTTTTCGGAGCCTATCAATGAAACCGTTCAAGCGGTGAAACCTTGGCAACCGACAGAAACACAAAGTATAACTGAGGTACTATTCAGTATAGATGATGAAGAAACGCGCGAAGTGGATGATGCACTGAGTATTGAACGAGATGGCCCGCTCTGGAAAATGACTATTGCCATTGCCGATCCCGCCAGTGTCATTCATCGTGGCGAACTTTTAGACAAAGAGGCAATGCGGCGCGGTACCACTGTTTACTTACCGACACAAACAATTTTAATGTTACCAGAACGCATTTCTTGTGATATTGCCAGTTTAACGGCCGGAGAAGTCCGATCATCCCTTGTCATACGCGCCTGGTTAAATGCAGTAGGAGAAATAACGAAAAGCAATATCAACAGAGAGCCAATACGAGTACTCAAACGTCTGCACTACAGCGAAGCCGACAGACTGATTGCACAAGAACAAGATGAAACGGCCCAACGACTGCGCGAATTATTGAATTGTGCCAAACAGTTGCATGCTCAGCGCGTGGCCTCAGGCGCATTCACCCTGCAACGTCCTGAATATAAGATCAGTGTCAATGCTGGCAAGATTAGCATTACTATGATTGAGCGAGATTCACCGAGTCGTCTACTGGTAGCCGAAATGATGGTATTAGCAAACCATATTGCTGCCAAGTATGCATACCATCATCAACTACCACTCATTTATCGTGTTCAAGATCCCCCAGTGGAACCGATTACCGAAAAAATGGCAGCCGATCCGCTAGGCTTTCATAAAGTGCGTAAATTCTTGGGTCGTTCTTCACTCTCCTTACAACCCAGTGGACACAGTGGCTTAGGTTTATCCATGTACACTCAATTATCTTCTCCGCTGCGCCGATTTGCAGATTTAGTCATGCAACGGCAATTGATGGCACACTTGGTGAGTGAAGAATTACCTTATGATCAAGAGGAATTGTTGAAAGTCTTAGAAACGGCTGAACGAACCGCACGCGAGTCTCGCATGGTTGAAAAC
>Ga0233403_10000177_pt1 | contig 28871 bp, 22 predicted proteins | sample Na_oxic_1_MG_FD_179866 | JGI IMG/M metagenome (GOLD analysis project Ga0233403, IMG submission 179866) | Seawater microbial communities from Saanich Inlet, British Columbia, Canada - Na_oxic_1_MG | ecosystem: Environmental > Aquatic > Marine > Inlet | place: Canada: British Columbia | collected...
GGGATAAAGGATATTATCCACTATAACTGATTTAGGATTGCTATAGGTCTCTATCTGCCCTTCTATCCGTAAATAGCCACAAATATTATACAGTGGCGCACCCGGATGCAAGATTTGGTCGAACCAAAAGTCCAGTTGTGGGGAAGATAGGGGGTAATGATTGGGTTTGCTTGATGACATACTAAAAATATCCTTTAGTTAATTCTAACAATGCCTGACGAAAGGTTTGAAAACTTTTTGAGGTATTGCCTGCGGGTTCCATATAGGGCGTGATAGTTTTCGCCAATTCAATTTTCGGTACCCCACTTTTGTAATAGCCGGCTTTTTGCAGCAAACGTTCTAAGGTTTCCCAAGTGCCACCACGGATTTGGTCTGGATTACGAAATGCTGCCTTTTGGGAAATATCTGGCAAACGTGGGTACGCCTTACGCAAGGCTGTCACATCACCAAAAAACCAAGCTTCCAGTTCTTCTACCACAATGCGGTTAGTCACCTGTGCAGCTTGTTTGGCACCGGCTTTGGTTTTCGAGATTAAGCCGGCTGTCTGGCACAGTTTTTCCAGTCTCGCCTTTAAACGTTTGCAATCTTCCTCGTCCCGATCTACCAGCACCACAATCCGCCAATCCGGTGGCAACCAGCGGCTATACCCCCGCAACCGTGTTGGCAATTCTTTAAGCAAGGTTTTTTTGCCTCCCATGACATGACAGGCAAAAGTCGCACCGAACGGCATTATTTTTGGTACCAGTATTTGTAAGGCGGCCTCAGCCGAAGGCTCTTCTAACAAGAATTCAATATGTATCACCGTGGCCCACCGTTATTAGTCAGCGGATCGCCGGCTTCAAAATATCCCTCCATCCACAATTGCCCTAACAGCGCACCTTCCGCTATAAATTCTTTGATACCCAGCATATCCGAAGCACGTCGAGCCTTCGTTCCACCTTGTTCGTCCCGATACAATACCCACAACTCTTCTGGGCGTAAGCCATTGACAAAAAACGGCGAATGGGTCGTCACCATCAGTTGTGTTTGCGCCGTGGCATTACGACATTCCTCGCACAATTCGGGTAATAGGCGTGGATGCAAATGGTTTTCCGGTTCTTCAATGCCAATGAGTGGTAGTGGTTCCTGATTGTGCAACATCGTGAGATAAGCCAGCATTTTTAGTGTGCCATCCGAAGCGTACTTAGCCAGTACCGGTTGTTCAAAGGGTGCGTCTTTGAGCCACAGCAACAGCCGGCCATCAGTTAAACTCTCCGCATAAACTCGTTCCAAGCGCGGCACATAGCGGCGTAGGCGATCCAGTATCTTATCCAAGTGTTGCGGATATTGCTCGCGAAGATACTGAATCACATTGGGCAGATTGTCACCGGTTGGCGACAAAGACTCTTGCGGGCCCGCTTCCGGAATGCCGCGAGTATTATCGGCGGTTAGATAAGACATAAACCAACCGGTCATAAAACGCCGCAAAGTGTTGATGCGGGGATATTTGGCAAACTGACCAAGCGTGTTGACTGCCAACATGTCAGCCGATTCCAATTTTTCAGTGATGCGCGTATCTGTAATGGACGGCACATCACCGGCCAGAACAAAACCTTCGCCCAGATGGAACTCTAAAAAACGCAACGGCTTGCCGTTGGAATCAGGCTGCCATTGCAGCCATTCTTCAACAACAACCGGCCCTTTGGTGGTTTCATTGATGACCAAAAAATAGGTAATGAGCGGACTGCGTGGTTCTTCCCGATATTTCAACATAAACTTCAGTGGCCCCATGCTACCGCGGGTACGCATTTCACGAAAACGTCCCCGCTTGTCCCAAGCTCGACGCAGTCCGAAGGAAAAACATTCCCAAAGAAACGCGAACACATCAAACACGGTGGATTTGCCGCTGCCATTCGGGCCCAAAAGCACTGTCAACGTTGGAAGGAGAGGAAGTTCCAAAGATTTAAGCGCACGGTAGTTTTCCACCCACAAGTATTCTAGGCGGGGCGGCTCTGTGGGATAGGTATTTTGTTCAAATGGTTGTTCCATCTTATGGCCTCAAAAAAATTCTGTATGTACTTCACTTGTTAATAATACTCAATGCTCAAGTTTTAGGTTTAAATTAAAATTCCTTTGATTTTACGTTTGTCCACCGAGCCGGTCATTGATCATCGCTGTGCTGCGTTACTGATTGGAGCTACGTTATTTCGTTGATCTCCGCTGAATTGCGTTACTTCGTTGCGTTTCGACTAATTAATGCGTAAGGTGAGTTATAGCGTTTTCGAGTTTAATGTGTTATAAGATTATAGTTTAATATTTTAATTATTAATGATTTAAATAATATTAATGTATTTTATTCAATAGGGAATTGCTATAAATAACTCATGTTACGCACAGTGCTTCAAAAATTGGCACTGACAGGCATTGAGAAGTATTGTGCGTAACATGAGTCAATAAATCATTCAAAAAACATAAGATGAAAATAAACGATTTGGTATGTTTCTACAATCAATTTTATAATATACTATTTTATAGTAAAAATAATTTTTTACGCTTAATTTGCATTCGTATTCTACTTAAAGCTAAGTAGTATAAGCAAGCAAATGATAGAAAAAATAAATTGTCCAAAATTTATTTTGGAATCAAATTTAAGAGATTAATCATGAGTCAACCACAAGCTCAAATGTTACTTAATTTTATTGATAACAGCCCTAGTCCTTGGCATGTTGCAATATCTATAGCTAAGGAATTGGAAATACAAGATTTTCAATGTTTGGATGAACGAGATGCTTGGAAATTAGAAGCTGGTGGACGTTATTACGTTGTCCGTGATGGTTCTTCTATTATTGGATTTGTTGTGGGCAATGGTGACCCTATTCAACAGGGATTTCGTATGATTGGGGCTCATACAGATTCGCCGGGATTACGAGTTAAACCTTATGCGCCTTATACGAAGGGCCCGATGGTTCGCTTAGGTGTTGAAGTTTATGGGGGCCCTATTTTGGCGACTTTTACGGATCGGGATTTAAGCCTCGCTGGACGAGTGGTGGTTAAAACTGGAAAAGCACCAACCGATATTGAGACGAAATTGATTCATTTTGAGAAACCATTGGTTCGTATTCCTAATCTTCCCATTCATATTAATAGAGATGTCAATGAAAGAGGCTTAAAACTGGAACGTCAAGAACAATTACCGATGATGTTATCTGTGCTACAGGAAGGTTTACCAGCTCAGCGACAATTTCGCGCTCTTATCGCTGATAAAATTGGTGTTGAAGCAAATACTATCCTTTCTTGGGAATTACAGGTTTTTGATACACAACCAGGAGGGTTCTTTGGGCCCGATGAGCAATTTATTGCCAATGGACAGTTAGATAATTTAGCTTCTTGTCATGCCGGGTTGTATGCTTTGCTTGATGAGGTGGCCCTTCATCCGAAAAGCACCAATCTGATTGCTTTTTTTGATCATGAAGAGGTTGGTAGCCAAAGTAGCAAGGGGGCTGGTGGTAGTTTTTTAGCTGATGTTTTGGAACGTATTAACCTTGCTATGAATTTAGAGCGTGAGGACCAAAAAAGAGCTTATGCTAACAGTTTTCTGTTGAGTGCTGATATGGCCCATGCTTATCATCCTAATTACAAAAAATTCTATGATGAGGAACATAAAGTGATAATCAATGGGGGCCCGGTGATTAAAATCAATGCAAATCAACGCTATACTTCTGATAGTGTCTCAGAGGCTATTTTTATTCAACTGTGTGAACAAGCTCAAGTCCCTTATCAAAAATACGTGCATCGTACTAATTTACCTTGCGGTAGTACGATAGGTCCTCAAATCGCGGCACAACTTGGTGTCCGTTCAGTTGATGTGGGTAATCCGATGTGGTCTATGCACAGTGCAAGGGAAAGTGCTGGTAGCCAAGATCACGATTATATGATTCGAGTTATGACGGGTTTTTTTTCGGCATAAAAGCAAATTAAAAGGGCAGACACGCAGATATGCCCCTACATAACATGAATAAAATCAAATAAATCAGATAAAAAAATAAACCTGACCGGTTTTAAAAATCGATCAGGTTTGGCAGAGTTTCGGAAGTTGGTGATTCTGCAATGTGAGTAATACTCTGATGAAGTGTCATTTCGAGCTTCGCTGTGAATGGAGATTGATCGTCGCAAGCTCCATTACTTCGTTTTTCGCTTCACCCGTCCTACAACCTATGAATCTCCAAAATAAATTTTGGACTCCGAATTGGTGATTTTGGATGACATTAATAAGCTTGCTGAGTTTTCGATTTATATTGTTGTCGGCGCATGGATTTGCGTTGTTTGGTCCAATTATCATCCTCTAATTTCTGAGCATCTTCAGTATTGATATTTTTGAGGGTTTCCAAATTATTTGAACCATATTTGGCGGCTTCTTCTGCCAAAAACGTGGCATTGTCTAGTAAAACTTGTCGTGCTTCGGTTATTTTACCTTCATCGCGTAATGTGACGGCTAGTTCATTTTTTTCTACGGCTAATTGTTCTATTGCTGCTGTCATGACGGTAGCGTTGGTTTTTTCTTCTACCAGTTGTTGTGAGTCGGTGAAAGTAGCAGTAATCTTATGACTTTGGCGTTCATTTTTGCCATTATTCATGTTGCGGTAAACAACTGCTACGCCAGCAATGATAGGTTCTTGTTTGACAGGAGTGGGTGGTACTTCAAGTTCCACTAACACGTATTTTTCTTGTTCACTGTAAAGTTGATTGAGTTTGACTAGGAATTGATTATCTTCGATTTGCACTTCTCGTCCCAAAACACGGAGAGGACGGGTACCATTGACACCAATAATGGTGACATTGACTTCTTGGGCAACTACCGAGAGAATATCACTAAATTCATGGTCAAAAAAATGGGCTAAATCGTTAGCATTCTCTACAAAAGCATGATTGCCATCGCTTTTTTTGGCTAATTCGGTCATCAAATCTTCGTGATAGCCTAATCCTAAACCAATGGTGGTGATGACTATATTTTCTTTGTTTAAAGAGCTACTTAATGCGCCTAATTCATCAGGGGTACATGGACCAATATTGGCTAAGCCATCTGAAACGAGAACGATTCGATTAATCCGATTTTTATTTAAGAATTTACGAACTTCTTTGGCGGATTTTTCGACACCATCATAAAGGGCGGTTTGTCCACCAGCAGTCAATTTATTAATGGCAGCGATAATAATTTCTTTATCTTGGGCTTTTGTTGCTGGTAACAGAATATCAGCTTGATGGTCATAAGTAACAATGCTAAGGATATCGTCCGGTCGTAACCGTTTAACCGCTATAATCGCGGCATCTTTGGCACAACGGAGTTTTTCTCCTTGCATAGAGCCTGATTTATCAATGACTAATGCAACATTGAGGGGCGCGACTTTTTCGGTTTTAATCGGAAAACCAGTCAGTCCAATTCGCAAAAAGGTGGTTTGTTTTCTATCAGCTAATAAGACTGGATTTGCTAGTTCTGCATTGATTTGGATTTTATTGGCCATAACGATTTTTTTTCAAATGAGGGATATTTACGAAAATATTTTTAAATCAATAATTTAAATACTATGTAGATGGAAAGTCTTTTTATTGCACACAACGAAAGTTAATAATGGTGGGCAAAAAAAACTGCCCACCCTACTTTAAAATCAATGTCTAAAATCCAAAATATTGAACGTTTGGAGTGGAGTATAACGATAAGCAAGGAACAGAGGAGCGTTTTCCTTTGGGAGAGGGTTAAAAAAAAGGCAATATTTTTAAAAGCCATTTAATATAAACTGGTTTGCATTATCGGATAATCAACTTGATATGGAATTTTAAGCTGTGTATACCAACCATTTTTTTCAAGCTGTTTTACCCGATTTCGATGACTTTGTTTCATTTTTTCAGCTAATAAGATAGATTGAGTCATGCGTTGTTTTTTTTCAGAGTAATTAGCTTGCGTTTTTTTATAAACTGTAACGTCTGGAAATACTTTTTCTAACCTATCAAAATATTCTGGGAGCTTGTAAGTATAATTAAACAAAATATTTGCGGCGACTTTATCAAAATTTTTTCGTTTAACCTCTATTAAATCCACCAACACATAAAAATCGTTGAGACGAATATTCGTTCTTTTGCCATGAATTGGTAAATGGGACTCATAGCCGTAAACATTTTGATAAATAGCTGTCGTTGCAATGTCATAAAGTGGTGACATTTTGATAGCTTTTCCTTCGGTTCTCACAGACAGATTTTTGGTGTGCATATCTTCATGAACAATGAGCATGGAATAAAAATAATAGCTGAGAAGAATTAAACGTTCTTTGGGTAACGTTAAAATTTCTTTGATCCGCTTAAACATTTTATCTGAACTCATTTTATATTTGTGTTCACTATTCAATCCTATCAACGTAGCAAATTCATGATAAACAAATTTATAGCCGTTATATTTATCAAAACGTTTGACAATATAATGATATTCACTATCTTGTGGGCGTTTGACTATAGCATTCCAAGGGACTTCAAAACCTAATTCATTTTTGGCAAAAGTCATAAACAGGTGTTCATTGATAGCCAAGTGTGGAAAATAAAAATCATCGTCTGGATTCGCTTTGTTAGGATGATAGGGTTTGATAAAATGATAGGCTTTTTCATTGGCTCCAGCTTGCCGTATGAGATTGTTTTCTAAGATCACTGAAAATTTATGTTGATAACCAGATAATCCAGATGGCAAAAAAGTTCGGCTGACTTTGCTTAATCCATTCATTTCCGGAAAGAGTACCTTATCATCAAGATGAATTTCCATTGCTAAGATATTGGGAAAAGTATTTTGTCCAAGGAGTTTTTCTTTGATATCTTTATAATGAATCGGGTGAAAATAATGCTGATCGAATTTAAGCGGCGTTCTCGAAAATTGAAAATCACCATAAATATGTTGTAATAAGGGCAACAAATCAAAGTCATTAGCAGAATTGGCTTTTATTTCTAATAGTTTTTTATCGGTGCCTTCTGGAATCAGTTGTTCAAAAACATGAAATATTTCACTTTCCAAAATTGTTTCAGTTAAATCCAAAATTGGCGACAAAGCTACTGCCTTTGGTTGGCACAAATAATAACTGTCGTAGGCAAATTGATATAATCCCTTATCAAAATTCAGATAACCCATTAATTGTTCTTGTTTATAAACAAATAAGTAGTTGTCAAAATAGTTTTTGGGATTTATTAATTGATATTGTCCTTTAGTCTCATATTGTCCCCCAATCTGAAATTGTGCCATTCTGCCGGCGTTTTTAAAATCACGTAGATATTTTTCCACGGTGGTTTGACTGAGATTTAGAGCTTGTGCAATTTCAGGCACTGTAATATTTCGTTTTTTGTCGAGGCAAAATTTAAGTATTTTTCTTTTGGTTTGGTTCATCTGAGATTAAGTCATTAAACTAACGTTATAAACCATTATTGCGGTTCTATTTTTTTGGCATATAAAATGCCTTATAAATTAACAACGAATTATTTAAAATAATTCAATGTGTTACATAATATCCATTCTGTATTGAAAAATATTTTATTAATCGCCCTTTGTGTTAAAATTAATAGACAATCGTGGCAAATCATCATCATAATTTCAATCAAAGTTCAAACACATAAAATGAGGATATTAATCAAACCAAAGCCCCAAGGTGCAAACTGAGGGGCTTTTTTAATGTGGCTGGCATTTGCAAACGAGGAAAACCAATACGATAAAATTGATAAGGACAAGGTTCAATTAGATTGGCATAAAAAATGCTACATATAAATCAACGACAAGTTATTTGAATTGATAAACCTAATATGGAGGTAAAATCTTGATAGAAATTATAAAATAATAACAATATTAATAAAAAAAAGCCCCAAGGCGCAAGCTAAGGGGCTTTTTTATTGTCAACTGTCAAAAAAAAGGCCCTTGCATCATTGCAAGGGCCTTTTTTTATGTCAACAAAAGTTAAGTACAACGAATTGAGAAATAAACGAATTAACTCCAAGGAAAAATTCGTTGACTCCGTTAATCCGTTGTACTAAACCGAAATCGCATAAAAAAAGGCCCTTGCATCATTACGACGCAAGGGCCTTTTTTTATGTCAACTTTAGCGAAAATCATTAAATGTTTGGGCCTTTCATTGGGCCCTTTTTGTCTGAATCAGGATTCACAGGATTTAAGGATTTACAGGATGAAACTTCCGATTATTTTTGGTTTTTATCCTGAAAATCCTGATTCAGACAATAATTAATTGCCTTCATTGGCGACCCCGGTTCAAACTCAGATTGTTCAGATTGCAAAGGAGCATTGTGTCGTTTCAATTGCCTTCATTGGCGACCCCGGTTCAAACGATAACTTCCAGAACATATTGCACGACAAGTGAGGTTTCAATTGCCTTCATTGGCGACCCCGGTTCAAACTGCGATATTTTTCCCCAATGTTATATATACAATTGTTTCAATTGCCTTCATTGGCGACCCCGGTTCAAACTGTCACTAGAGGAATCACTAAAAGCTATAGGTTTCAATTGCCTTCATTGGCGACCCCGGTTCAAACGAATATTAAGGATAAGCCAACCCTATTGTTATGTTTCAATTGCCTTCATTGGCGACCCCGGTTCAAACAACAATGCTTTCCAGGTAGCTAATCCACAAGTGTTTCAATTGCCTTCATTGGCGACCCCGGTTCAAACACTATTCTTGTAAGTAAATGCAAATGGATATTTGGTTTCAATTGCCTTCATTGGCGACCCCGGTTCAAACCTTATACCTCTGCACAGACGGATGAAGATGAGGTTTCAATTGCCTTCATTGGCGACCCCGGTTCAAACACATTTGGATGAATTGTTTGGAATACAACAAAGTTTCAATTGCCTTCATTGGCGACCCCGGTTCAAACAAGCTCGCTCTTTGACAACAGACAAAAAAAAAGGAGTTTCAATTGCCTTCATTGGCGACCCCGGTTCAAACAAAGGTTATTGTTGGGTATGGGTACCGTCAGGTTTCAATTGCCTTCATTGGCGACCCCGGTTCAAACCGCTTGAAAACAGTTCAAGCCTCGCCATCATTGAGTTTCAATTGCCTTCATTGGCGATACCGGTTCAAACTTCTCGGTTTATGCTAATTTATCAAAAACTGAGTTTCAATTGCCTTCATTGGCGATACCGGTTCAAACGGAAATCGGAATATCACCGCAACCGATTGGACGTTTCAATTGCCTTCATTGGCGATACCGGTTCAAACGGAAGCTCATTTGTTTCGCAACGGCAGTTGCGTTTCAATTGCCTTCATTGGCGACCCCGGTTCAAACATTTGTCCCAACTGGGTACGAAATCCTAATCAAGTTTCAATTGCCTTCATTGGCGACCCCGGTTCAAACACAGAAGGAGGCATTCAGAAGAGGGGCGTTGGGTTTCAATTGCCTTCATTGGCGACCCCGGTTCAAACCTCGGCTTCAGTTTACCCTTTGACTGAAGTTTCAATTGCCTTCATTGGCGACCCCGGTTCAAACATTTCTCATTTCTTGCAGGCGAAGGGGAAAAGTTTCAATTGCCTTCATTGGCGACCCCGGTTCAAACCCCACACCCTAAAAATTTGCTTTTGAGTTTTTAAAGAACATTTCATAAAACCTATTTATTAATGTATAAATCGAATAAAGTTTGTCCATTAAATCATAACCAAAAATGAAATGCAATACTTTTTTTAAATTTTTTTCACCGATTCGATAAAAAATAAAATCCACTCATCATAATCTATTGAATATTAATCAATTAAAATAGTAATGATTCATAATAATTTATTCAGTATCATTCAAACATTCCTCATAAAATTTAGCACAAAATCCCCTAATCTAAGCTATCGTGTTGATTTTGAAATGTAATTAAAAATTCATTTTTTAGGTCGATAATTTCTCTATCCCTTAACCCCTAACCCCGATTTAACAAAGTCAGGTAGGTCGGGTTAGCAAAGCGTAACCCGACCCATTCCTCTAACGATTAAGCGTAGGTAACTTTTCACTCTTTTCATCCAACGGTGTCAACATTTCATGAGTATATCGCTCATTTTTAACAAACCATTGAAAATTATCTTGTTATAGTTCTGGGCTATTATAAGTCAATACCTACCAAGGTAGAAAAAGAAAGTTTGAATACATAGTATTATCTTCACTTTTTACTTCCTTGCGTTTTGTGCCATCGAGTCAAACTAGGTATCTCTTGGCTTTCCCTATACAAAGGCAACAACATTTTGTGCCTATGATTTTCATTTTCCCCATACCAAGCATACGTTTCCCGTTCCATTTCTTCCTTTTCTTTACCAGCAACTTGAGGAGTATGCACCTTAGCCGATACTTTGTCAGGATTGCCCAGTAACTCCAAGGCTTGTTTGATGTCCTCGTGCATAGTATCAACGAAATAAATGTCTCGAAAATCTTGCCAAGATTCCTCTTTTTTTGTGGCAGGCAGTTCATGTTCAGTGCGTTCACGTTCGTACATGCTCTCAGGTGGGGGCCAATTTTTTGTATCTACCCATGTTTGATGGTAACGAGTGGTTTTAAAAATATCTTTAGTTTGATAGCGTGTTTGTCTATCAATCAAGAATAAACCGATAGGATCAATACGGATTGTTCCCAAACCAATAGATTTTCCCATACCCAATTTATGGCGAAATTCATTCGTGGGACGCAGGGCATAACATAAAAGTCCAAGTTCCCATTCGTCTAAATTTTCAAAATCAACGTGGAAATAGAAAGTAGCATCTTGACGAATCGGGTTAACCATCACTTTGAGATGTTTATTATTTTTGTCATCAAGTGATTTCCAAGGTTCTTTCCCATTGTCACGATGGCTATGAACATACATTTTTCGCCCTTGAGGAATATGCTTGTCAAGATTAAAATCCGTTTTAGTGATGTATTTATAAGCTTTACCCTCAGTATAGCGATTTTTAAAATACATCATAGGACAAGGTAATTGAGGAGAGCCCAATACCTTGAGTAATCTTCCCTGTCCATCCTTACTATCTGGATATTCATAATAAGGTTTAGGTTCCTCTGGTGCCAGAAGACCGAAAGACAATTGCACCCGTCCGGCTAAAGCTAACCCGGCTTTCTTGGAGTTTTTATCATCGTCGTCTTTTTGCACAAAGCCAAACAACAATTCTGCTGGACTCAGAAACATTCTCTCTTTATGAAAAGGTATCAATTCAGGATCAATTCGTTCAAAAAAATCATAGGTATCGCCACCCGCATTCGGATATTTGGGCTTGTATCCATTATTTCTATCAGCTATCATTATTGAATGATATTGGTCATTATTTAATACCCGCAATGTGGAATTACTAGCAGCTTCCACAATGGAAGACAGTAATCCACGCAATGTAGAAGCAGGAATGGCTGGTTTTCCATCCAATTCAAACGGCGCAACTATAGCACTAATATCTTGCTTGTCATTAGCTTCCCTTTTATTAGAAGCCCCAATAAAAAAAGGTTCTTCCGCAGTCAATTTACAAATGATTCTGCCACTATAACAAGTTTTCGAGTCGGCATAATAACGAGAATGATCGTAACGGTAGTCCTCTTTACGCTTCTTAAAATCATCCTGAACACACAACCAATGTTGCTGTTGTTCAAGAGAAGTTTCTTCAATAGGAACCGCCGGCACAAAATGGTAAGGATTACAAAATTGATCATCCTGCTTTTTTGGTGCCTTAGTTTTCACTTTAGTTTTCGTTGGCGACTTGGCTTTTGTTGGTGCCTTAGTTTTATTTTTTGGCATTTTTTTTAGCCTCTTCTTGAAATGCTTTGACTAACTCATTGAGTAAATATCGCACTGTTTCACCATCCTGCCATTGCTGTGGTACTTCAACATCTAAATTGTTATTTTTAGCCAATTCGATCCAATCTTTCCAGCTTTCTTTACGTGGTAAAGTATTGAGAGACCATTTTGGCAAGTCCTTCACCGTACAATGTCCATATCCCTTAGCCGCTCCAAAACCAAAAGTAATATCACCTTGAATCAAATCGCGTATCACCAAAGCCAGTAAACCTAACCCCCAAGGTTCAATTCGATGTAAATCAATTTCCAAAAATCCCTTTAAAGTAGGGGCATAAACCATTTCAGCGTTAAACTTTTGTCCTTCACTACTACCACCAGTGAAGCGGTCAATGGCAACGAAATCTTGCAATTGTGGTTTCTTTTGTTGGCCGACCAAAGTAAAATCACTGATATGAATAGGCGTTTTCCAGCCAGTGGCTCCGAATAACTGACAGGCTAAACATAAATTTTCCAGTTCCTCTAACTTTTCGATAGAAGAACACGCTTTTTCAACATCATCTACAAAACAGGCTTTATCCTTCTTTAAAGTACGAATAATACGTTCTGCTTGGGAACGAAAGGCCCCACGAAAAGACTTAGCAGGCAACACCACTTTACCTTTATGATCATAGCGAGGACGATGATTAGGGTTGTCTTCTCCTCTTTCTTCCTGAGATGGCTCATTAACCAAAAAGGGCGTATCGAAATTTAATTGCAAATCAACTCTTAACGTTGGATGAGCCGCATAAAGCTTAAAAAATTCTTGTTGATCAGGAAAAAAATGAGATTCATCCACAACTTCCATTTCTTCCGCTTCGTACCATAAACAAGAAGATTTATTGGTCAGCCATTTTATCGTATTTTCTTTATCAAGCTTTTGAATCTTCTCTAATTTCCATACCATCTGGCCCTTACCTTGAGCCGTTTCACGGCCTAAAGTGATTGGCTGTTGTTCACGATTAAACGCTTTTAAAGCAAACAATAACAGAGCCACTTCTTGATCACTTAACCCATTTCCAGTGATGTTAACTTCAAAGCAAACATCGGGTGGCACAATTTCCCAATGAAAGAGTCTTTGTTCACGCGCAGTACGCATCACGCGATCAATAGTGACTCCCACTTCTATGCCCGTTTGTAATTTCTCATCCCAATAAGGCGGCGGATAAGTTGGGATTTCCAATGGCTTTTGGATTCGGGCATCCCAAAATTCGGTCTTGCCTCCTTGACCTTGGTCGTCACTGTCTTTACGCTTACCATAACCAAATACGTTATTTAACAAGGATAATACTTTTTTATCTGATTTTAACTGAGTTTGTAGCCAAGCCCGTAAATTTCCTTTCAGCGTGGCCCCCGGAATATAAGGTTTTCCGATTGGATTTTTCTCGGTATCAGTTTTGGCTTTGTAATCCCTTACCACAGTTGAAACCTCTACCAATTGTCCTTTTATATCAAACGAGCGTGTTTCTCCAGCACCGATATGTAAAGCGGTGCGTACAGTTAAACTACCCGTGATAAGCCAACGAGTTTGGAAAGAAGTCATTGTTTATCTCCACTATCAATGGCTGTAAATTGGTTTGCCGCTGGTTTTTTATCGTGTATTGGTAAGTTGACCGCAATTTCCCCATAACCATTTTGGGGTAAATAAGGACAACTAGACCAATCTGGCTTGTCATCACTGAGATATTCTTTTTTAGCCCAGTCAGGCAAAGGTAAACCATGTTCAAACCATTCTTTAATCTTTTGTTGTGCTATTTCAGATGCATCAGTTGAACGTAATACGAATACGCTACCAACATCTGTCAGCAAATAAGGTTGATAAGGTTGCTCATTTTGCGGTTCATTTTTCTGTGTGTTTTGAAAACGTTTCCACAGATAAAGGCCGCCGGCTAAGGATTGTGTTGCAAAAAAACGTACCAATTCCAAACAACCTGTTGAATCAGGGTTATCAGCGTTTTTTGAAAGGCTATCCCAAGTGTCAGCATAAGCGTTGAATAATGCACCCGCTTTATTAAGGACAGGACCTTTCAAGAATTTGGGGTTGCATAGCAAAGCCGGTGTTTGCAAAGTAATAATCCAATAACCATTCTTACTCTTGTTTGGATCAGACTCTTGACGACATTGAATCGTTTTGGAGGGCAATAATTCCATTCGAGCATAAGTTTTGTTTTTACCCAATCCCGTTATTCCTTTTGCCACTAATGCTTGCAATTGTTTGATAACCGCTTCACGTTCTTCTTTAGGGACAGCTGACAAATCCAAACGTGCATACCACTGTGTTTCATTTGGCACAATCATCTCGTAAGCAAATAATTGATGTTCTTTAGAACGTCGCGTCTTATAGTCAATAGCAGTACGCACACGCAATTCACGTTCTAAACTAGGCCAACCAAATAGATCGTTGACATTCCCTATTTTTTTGTCATCTATTTCAAAACTCTTGTCTTTCCAATCCACAGAAAATGCCGGTGCCTCGCCTTCAATCAATCCTGCTTGGCACAAAGCAACATCATATAAATGCTTATTGCTTTTCACCAAAGACAAAGGTTGTTGAACTGCGCGAATGTGCTTATTCTTATCTTGTTGCCCCGGAAAACTATGCGTAATACGGATAGCTGAAAAATAACGTTCTAGGGCCATATCAGATTTTGGCTCTCCTTTGTCATCCATCAGGGGGCGATTTTGGAAGGCTGTCCATAAAGTAGCTAATGCGCCCTTAATCACACCACCAGAAATAACTTGACTTGATTCAAATAAATTGTCAGCAATCCGTTTTTCTCCAACGCAAAATGGAGCTTCAGGATGAATACATAAATCATAAGTATCAGTAACCGATGAGGTTTCTAACGGCGTAACGGGTTTAATAGATTCAGGCATAACTTCTACGCCAATCACTTTACCAAACCCTACCGTGCGATTTGCACCAATCTGGGAAATCCAGTTTAAACCTTTTTCCAGAAAACATTTTAATATCTCTATTTGCTTTTTTTCCTCCTCACCTTCACTGGCTAAAAAACGGGCAATGCCTTCAAATTTAATTTCTTGACCACTCCCAAAAGGGCATTCTGTCACCAAATAGGCTCCTTTATCAACTGCGCCTCGTTCAGAATCCATACGAATTCGGTAACGAATTGGGTTAAATGTACGGTTTTCATTAGTGACTAAATCACCAATATGTAAACGTTTTCTTTGCGGTTCAACAGTACCTTCAGGTTGTTCTTCCTTTTGCGACGGGTCACTTTTTTTACCTAACCAGTCTTCAATATCAGGAGAAAATTGATCAGGGGCCAAGTTTAGTAATTCTAACCACGCTTCTCGCAATTTACCAATAAGTAAGGTGCCGGGCAAGTAAAAGTAACCCTGCGAATTACGAGCTAACGCTGTATCCAAACCATAAACATCGGGGGCCGAGGATTGGGTTAAAAAAGGCCCTTGGATAGTCAGCGTAATTTTTAATGCAATCAGTGCCATAATGTTACCTAAAATTAAGAGGGAATTGCTTCAATATAATCCCACAATTCTACAAGATGGAGAAAAGTAGTTTTTTCATCTAAAAACTGACACAAAGTTTCAAATGCCTGTTTTTGTTCAGGAGTATTTAAATCTGCTTTGGCTTTATGAATGAGTTTTTCTTGAATTTCCGATGCTTGTTGTAAAGCTTGTACGATGTTATAAACACGACTTTTGGCGATAACTTGTTTTACAATATCCATCGCATTTAATATTTCAGCAAGTTGAGCACCGGGTAAAATTAAATTTTGAGAGTCAAGTTGAAGATCATCACAACGTTTTTGACGAATACCTTCCAAATCTAACCCCGCATTATCAAATGATTCCAAAACTTCATAAGCAGCATAATTAGCCTCACGCCCGATTTCGTTGCCTTGGTTATCTTTTTTAGCTTTGGCTAAGTCACCCAGTTGATAAGCTAATCCTCTAATACGATGAATGGGTGCGTTGTGGTGGCAAAAAACTAAGCCAGCAGCATGGGTGAGCTTGTGGGATTGACCTTTTGAATCAGTAAATTTCCAGTCTTTAGATGCTTTAAAGAAGCAATTTAATGTCCACCAACCTTTCCAAGCAGGAACCACTAACATCAGTTCATCACCGCCCCAGAGCAATGTTTCTAACCGATGTTTTGGATTTTTTTTATCTTTATCCTTTGGAGCATAAAAAGTCCATTCAGATTGTCCAATCGTTTTTTGCAACAAACTACGCAAAAATTCTTGACGGCGAGCTTTAATATAATCATCAAATTGATGCAAACTCTGTACATCTGTGCAGATTTTTTGTTGCAAACTACCAAAGCTATTTCCGTCCAAATAAATGACAGCCATTTTTTTATCCAAATTTTCTCCTTGACTTTTGTCATGAGCTAATTGTTGGAAATCATTGGTAAATTCAGGTAAATTAGGAATCTTTGTTTGTTGGCTATAGAACTCTTGCTTTTTTTGATCACGACCATATTCATGACGTTGATAAACTGACTCACTGACTATAAGGCTTTCTCCCTTTTTTGTAACTATATTCGACGTAGGACGAACATGATCAATGCCACAAACCGGATGTTCCGTATCTTGTTGATTGCTATCAGGGACAACCAGCGTAGGAGATTGCATTTGTTGCCAACGATTCAAAGCAAGTAATTTTTCACGATCTTTATTGAAGTCTTTACTTTTTAACACATCAACAACAAAAGTCGCATGTTTAAATTGATCATGCTGATTTATAAACTTGAAAACGGTTTTTCGTACTTCGTCTGGTTTCTCATCAGAGGTAAAATTGAATAAGCCAGAAGACGCACCGGTACTAATGGGATCAAACTTAATATCTTTAAACTGTTGCTTAACATGCTTTTCGATTTCGTTTATTGCGTCCAGCAACAGCAACCCACCACCCCGCACGGTACTTAAATCCGTCGTGTCGTAGATAAAATTACTAAGATTAACCGCTTCAACGCGGAGGTAATATTCCATAAGCTTTCCTTATTTTAATCATCATGTTATTAATGTAATTAGCTTAATGTAGGTTGGGTTAGCGAAGCGTAACCCAACAAAAGCATTTCTTGATGTTCTTGGCTAAGTTCGTTGATAACTTCTTTTTCTGCTGAAGTTAATACATATTCATAAGGAATTAATTGTTGTTTTTTACCTTCTTGAATATAGACACGTTGCCAAGGTTTATGTTCTAAATGATTGGCTTCTATGATTTCTTCTGCGGAAGTATCGTTGTATTGATTCACTAAATGTACCATCAAACGAAGTTCTCGCTTGCTAAAATAACGGTTGTCAAATTCGGCAATGGGCTGAATAAAAAGCATCAGACCATTTTTGACTAGAATAGGCTCAAATTGAATGCGACTGAGCATATCAGCCGCAGGTACATCAAATTCTGCGTATAAATCCACTGGCACCGGGCCCAAGGGCCATGCGTAATAATTTAAGCCCGTTACACTGCGACCAATTTGTTGATAATGTTCAAAATCAAGGAAATACATCAGTTTAAATAACTTTACCTTGCCACATTTTTGGGTATTTTGAGCAAAATAAACCATGACATTAATCAGTTTTTCACGCTGATGGTTGATTAATAAACCGTGATTGTTATGTTCAAGCATATTATTGACCTCAAGGCTTGATTTTATTTCAACATTTTTTATGGTGCTAAAACCTTCGAGATTTTCAAAACCTCAAAGGTTTCTAAAACTTGCATATTATCCTGATTTATATGCAATTATCGTACTAAAAAAAGTAGCCCATCAAGTTCTTTACCATTTCTATTATTGACGGTATTGCTGCTATTGTTGCTATCACAGTTGCTATTACTGCAACAGCTGTCAATACGACCCCTGTTCCAGTTAACCAAAGAACTTTCTTATTAAGTTCTTCTGAACGCAAAGTAGTACTATACTCATAAGCTCGTTCCATTTCGTCTTTCATCAAGGAATATTCTGCTTCTAATCCTAACGCTTGCGTTTGTAAATTAAAAATCTCAATTCCTTGCAGTTGACAGGACACCTTACGAAACCAATAACTATTGGTAAACCGAATAAATTCTCGGCGTAAACGTTGAAATTCAGTGGTTTTTCTATCTTCTGATAACTGCTTCATTGCATGATTAATCCGCCGATTATAATGCCGCAATGTCGCCTGATAAAACAACGCTAACGTCAACATCCGTCCATAAATATAAGGTACATGCGAGGGTGCAATCACGTTGTTAAAAAAATAGCCAAATCCTAGATACGCATTCGCATAGCCACAATAGCCAAAATAATTACCCAACCCAATCCAACGCCCTAAACTGTCTTTCTCTAACCACTCATTGATAAATTTAGGATCATAAGCATAGCCATCTAAGTCGTCAAAAGTACTAATATCTCTATCAACATACAAAGCGAGACTAAATAAACGCTTGATATCCGCTTGTTTCAGTGGTTGCCCGGCTAAACCATAAGCTGGTGATACCACCATCCGATCTTCGGGTAAATAACGCAAACGTTCTTTCAGCTTTTCTTCATTGCTATCGGAAAAAAACCGTTTTAATAAAAACAACACAATGGGAGAAATTTCATCTCGGTGCTTGAACTCAATCTCTCCTTGAGCGGTTTTCAAAGTTACCAGCGTAATTTTTCCTTCAAAAACCTGCTCTATAAAACTAGGATATACAATCCGTGCTTGATTGGTAAAATGCAGCCAGTTGCGTAATTGTAAACTCCCTATCCGCTTAAATTCTGTTTCATCAGCAAAAAACAAATCATGCCACCAACTTGTTTCATCACGGTGCAAACTAGAATTAGTATCCAATTGAATAGCCGGTTGGACTGAAATGGCTAATAGATAGGTGTTATTAAAGTAACGATACAGCGAGACATCGGTCAGCTTGGCAATCATTGGATTATCCACGCCAAGTACCATTTCCATCTCATCGTGCAATCGCCAATGTTCAATCGGTTCAATATCCAAGACGTTATTTGAATGCTTAACATCAAAAATAACCTCTCTTAAATAGGGTAAAAAGTATAAATAGGCTTGCTTATCATGCCCCTTTGAATCAAATTCGTTTGTGAAAATAGGCATTTCAGCATCCAAAAACTGTCTTTTTACCGTTTCGGTTTCTACCACAGATAAGGGCAATTCCAGATTTTCAGCTAAATCCCGTTCTAAAAATAAATCTAAGGGCAGATAGAACGTACATCCGTAATGACGCAATGGGCGACCTAGATGCAAAGTGATATTCAGTAAATCTGAAACAAAACCGTTAACATCAGCCAATGAATTTTTGCGTTTCGCGCCTAAGAAACAAGTATACTGCCCACCGCCTAACCATACATTAAAATCATTCTGCCAATTTGCTAATAAAGCGGCAAATTCTTTACGTTGCTTCGCTGGTCCTGAATATTCGATTTGGCAAATATCATCACGTTGTTCAGTGTGGTATAGGATTAATGTCGGTTTTAATTCAACCGGAGTTTGATTTTCTGCTGCGTCGTTATAGTCATTATCTGTGGGCCATTGAAGCGCTTCTAGCATCACGCCAGCATATTTTTCTGGGGCTAATACGAATTGTAAATCGTGTAATTCCCGTTTGTGTTGGATGACAAATTTTTTGGCAGCCTGCATATTATCAACTTGGCCACGCAATTCGAGTTCTTGTTGCCGCAATGACTTAGTCCGTTCTAAACTCACGCCGGCTTTCGATAGGCCCGGCAAAAAATCACGGTCATTAATGGCAATTTCGTATTCTTCTTGACTGAGTTTGTAGTCTAGTAAAGTAGCGAATTGTTCCAGTGAAGAAGGCAATAGCGTTACCACTTCTTCGCCCGAATATTGATGGTGATCTATCACATGGACTTGTTTTTCCAGTTGTTGTAAGGGGGCTAATTTTTTGTGGTCGGGAAGTTCAATGGTAATAACATGTTCACGTAAATCAGTGGGCTGGGCAATTTGCTTCAGGGCCGTTTCTAAAGTTAGCCCCCATTCTCCGTCAATTTTATGGACATCAAGTCCGAGTTGTTGCCCGATTTTGAGAATAGTTTGACTTTCTAAATCGTTACAGGGACAAATTAAACTGGTATTTTCTGGTGATATTGACATATTATAATTCCATAGATGTTCAAAAAAATAAATTCTCTAATACCCTATCCCTAGCCCCTATCAAGAGGGGAATAACCACGATAGTGTCCTTATTTTCCTTTTGATAGGAGTTAGAGGTGTGTTGTTGGTAGATTAATTTTTGTGAGTTGCCTAACTTAGAATGGTAGGGATTATAAGTTAAATTCATGTAACAAGTTAAGTACAAATTTGTCACATTTGAAGTTAATTAGATGTCATAAATTGACTGTTTAAATAAAAAATCAAGTACAAATTTGTTACATTTGAAGTTAATTAGATGTCACAAATTGATTGTATACTCCGCTTTTGTGTATTTATGATTTACAGTCTTGACGAGTTAATGCCAAATTATCTAATGTCGTTTTGTCACCCTTGCTCTGCGGACGAATATGTTCAACAGAAAAAGGGCTTCGTTCTAAACGCTCTTGACTACAAGTGGCCTTTACTTTGCACTCTTTTCGCTCTATTAATATTTTTAGCGGGAACGGCTGAAGTTGGTGAGATATGATGTAATTTTTGTTAAAATAAATTCGATTTAATCCGACATTCATCATACCCTATTTTTGAGCTTTTAAATGAGGTCATTAAATATGATAACCCTTGAGGCATCTTATCGTATTGTCACCCCCATGTTTATTGGGGATGCTGAACAAAAAACCACCGATTTACGTCCTCCTTCAATCAAAGGAGCCTTACGTTTTTGGTGGCGAGCGTTAAATTGGAAAACATGCTTACAAGATAATAAGGGGCATCTTGCCAAAGCCCTGCAACAATTACATCAACAAGAAAAAGAATTATTTGGTTTAGCGGCACGAGATGAAGGTAATCAACAAGTGGGTGGACAAGGTTATTTTATGTTACAAGTCAGTCAACAACCTAGAATGACTAAAGAAAAAGCTTGGCCCATCAATAATACTGGCAGTGGTTATTTGGGGTATGGTTTGACGGGTACTAATCAAGAGCCCCATCGTGAAGCAATTGCTGAAGGAAAGCCAATCAATCAATTCACGTTGTCCTTTATTTTTAAGCCAAAGACACCGCAAGTGTGTATTGAGAGTTTGCAAGAAACGCTTAAAGTATGGGGATTATTAGGTGGGTTAGGAGGACGTGCCCGACGAGGATTTGGCGCGATTAGTTTGTTGTCCCTTAAATACAATGACAACGAGTCAGAAAAATTTGATGATGAGTTATCCGAATATAGTGGTGCGGTTGAGAAATTATTAAAACGTTATGATGATATTACAACGTTTCCCCCCTATTCGGCGTTTAGTCAACAGACTCGTTTTAAAATCATATCCACTCCAACTCAAGATGTGCGAAAAGCGCATAATTTGGCTGGGGAAGTTTATAAAAATTTTCGCGGTGAAGAAGGTGATTTACGAGGTAGCCAAAAAATACCGTTTGGTTTGCCTTTGAAAAATGCTGATGACAAGAATCGGCGTTCAAGTCCTTTATTTTTTCATGTACATCCTTTGAAAGATAATCAGTTTGTGAGTTGTGTTTTATATCTACCAGCCGTATTTCATTATGAACGTGAGTATTCAACACAAGATTTAACTCAATTTTATCAACAAGTTTCAACCTTTATGGATTCATTATGACAACCCGTTATTTCTATTTTACGATTGGGCCCGTACAGAGTTTTGTGGCCCAAGCACGGCGCACCCGTGATTTTTGGGCGGGTTCATTTATATTATCATGGTTAGCTGCCGTTGCGATGCGCTCCGTGCAAAAGCAAAATGGTAAAATTTCCTTTCCCAAAGTAAAGGACAACTATCTGGACTGGTTAGAGGGAAAAGGGCAAGGCGAACCGCCCCATCAAGGCACGGTACCTAATCGTTTTAAAGCCGAAATCAAGGGCCCTTTTGACCCTAAAATCATCATCGCAAACGTCAACCAAGCATGGCATGAACTCGCTGAATTAATTTGGCAACAAGATTTAGAAAAATCGGCTGGCAAAGCACAAAGGGAAATTTGGGAACGCCAAATTGCCCATTTTTGGGAAATTAGTTGGATACTCACGGAAAGTCAAGAATCGAACTTACTTGATCGGCGTAAAAACTGGCGTGATTATTTTGCGCCGGATGAACCTGGCGTTAAATGCATGGTAATGGAAGGTTGGCAAGAACTATCTAGCATATCTAGACCAAATAAAGATGAATTAAAAGCATTTTGGCAACCAATTTATGAAAAGGTAGGAATGGATTTAAGAGAGGGTGAATATTTATGTGCTATTGCCTTTGTTAAACGGCGTTTTGCACGTTATTTTGCCAAATTGCAAGTCAACCTTAATGATTGGACTCTCAAAGGTTGGGATTTAGAAACGGGGGTTCCTTCCGTTTCATATTTAGCAACCGTACATTGGTTAGAAAAACTCATTCGTAATGAAAACGTCACTGATGATCAATTGCGTAACTTACATGAAGCTGCTAGAAAAATGGGCACTGATTATGGTGAATGGCATACTGACATTCATTGCATTAAGGAAGCCTATCAATACGCCAAAAAAATTCGTAAACATTCACCAAACCGTTTGAAAGCTCTGGATGGACGCGTATTTTTTGAATCGACGTTACAAAATGACATTGCCAAAACTGAAAAACAAATTGCCCAAACTGAAGATCAAAAGGAGATTGGGGAAAAAACAGCACAAAAGCAATCAATTAACGATATGCTAGCAGCCCTCAATGCCTTAGAAATAGATGACAAACCCTCTCCATTTTATGCGATCTTACTCATGGATGGTGATTCATTAGGCCAACACATGAGTGATACAACCAAGCAAGCTAAGATTTCTACCGCCTTAAATGATTTTACCAATCAAGTTCCAGAGATTGTTAAAAAAAATAATGGTTTTTTAGTCTATGCTGGAGGTGATGATGTGCTGGCGATTTTGCCTTTGGAAGATGCGTTAGCTTGTGCCACAGAATTACGATCTGTTTATTTACAAGCATTTAAAAATACCAAAGGGCCCAATATTCCTGCGACTATATCCGGAGCGGTCGAGTTTGCCCATATCAAAATGCCATTAACTAAAATACTTCGAGATTCTCACAGCCTCTTAGATAAGATTGCGAAAGAAAAATGTGGGCGGGATGCTATTGCAGTACGGGTTTGGAAACCGGGTGGCAAGGCGATTGAATGGGCCATGCCTTGGAAAAAATCATTAGAAGACAATCAATTAGTGATTGAAACTCTGGCAACACAATTTCGGGAACAAAATGATGATAAAAATGGCTTTAGTAGCAAATTCTTTTATAAAATTCGGGAACGGTTTGAATTACTTAATCCACCCAAAAATGAACAATCAATTCTTGACCTTGAACAGGCTTGTACTTTATTGGCAGCAGATTATGTGGCTTCTGGTTTTAAAGACGAACAGATCAATTTAACCAAGGCAGAAAAAATTGTCGCCCAATTATTAGAACAATGTCGTCCCGTTACCCGTTGTCTTGATGAAGATAATCATGAACTTTGGTTATCCTCTCCATATTTAAATGCAGATGGTGCATTATTGATCCGTTTCTTAGCCAATAAAGGAGTGGAATAATGGACAATTCAAATAGCAAACAATGGTGTTTTGCACCAATAGATACTTGGTTTTTTCGAGAAGCCCGTCCTTATGACTCAATAGGCGGCACTCAATTAAGCAGCATCTTTCCACCCTCCGCTAGAACAGTTGCTGGGGCAGTACGAACCTTGATTGGTGAAAATACAGAAGTGGATTGGAACGATTTCCATCAAAACGAAAATCACCACTTACGAAAAGAAATCGGTGACTCTAAGCAATTGGGCCAATTGAAGCTAGTGGGGCCCTATTTGTTGAATGATAACCAACGTCTTTATCCGGTACCCCTCATTCTCTTAGAGGCTCATGTCAAGAAAAAATCTGAAGTTAAAAAAAACACCAATACTCGAATTAAATTGAAGTCTAAAAACACGTCCACCCAAAAACAATTTGTCCGTCTACATCCCGGTTATAAACCGGTGAATTGTGATTTAGGCCATGTCTATTTGCCGGAAATAACCGCTTTGAAAAATAAGGTGATAGAGAATGCAAAAACAATTGAAAATGTTTGGCTAACGGCAGAAAACTTACAATATATACTTGAAGGGGAAATTCCTCATGACGTTGAATATCTCTCAAAATTAGTTGATACCGAAAACCGTCTTGGTATTGCCTTAAACAAAAAAACACGCAGCGTAGAAGAACATCAATTATATCAAAGCCAACATATTCGGATTCGTTACTATGTAAACTTACAAGTAGGAGTAACCGTGAGTGGTATTGACGAGACCTTGCATCCCAAAGAAACAGGACAAATACGATTTGGTGGTGACGGGCGATTAGCTGATGTAACCATTAGCACCTCATTACCAACTCAACTCAAATCGCCCAACTTAACAAAAGCGAAAAATGGCATTTTTCTCACTTTACTGACCCCCGCAAATTTGGGGAAAAGTTGGCTACCACCAAACTTCACAGAAACCGATGATGAAAAAGGGGCTAAAATCTGGAATGGCTCCATTAAAGGCGTAGAATTAACCATTGTTTGCGCTGTCTTAGGTAAATCCATCCGAGATGGTGGCTGGGATTTAGCCAATAACCAACCACGCCAAGTCATTAGTCTTGTGCCAGCAGGGAGTGTCTGGTTTTGTAAAGTCAGAAAAGGCAACCCGGCTGATTTGCAGGGTTATCATATTGGGCAAGAGACAGAATTAGGGCGAGGAGAATTGGCAGTCGGGATTTGGTAATACGCATTCTTTTTTCTGATTCCAACGCTCCGGCGTTGAATCCTTTACCGCCTTTAGAAAAAAACTGATTATAACGGATTTTGGGGAGGGCTATTTGAATCATCAGGGAAAAAATAAAAATCAATGACTTATAAGCGTTTGTCGGCCTGATTTAACCGGTCAAAGCGTTTGTAAGTATTTGATTTTCTGAAAACGACATGGCCTCCCCAAAATCCGTTACAATCAGGAAAAAAACGATGTGGAATGGGCCCAAAACTTAATTAATCATCAAACTTAACGGAGTATTCATTAATGATGACACAATCTACTGCGATGCTAGGTTTACTAACCGAAACATCGCTTCATGCGGGCACCGGACAAATGGTCGGTGTCATTGATTTACCTATTCAGCGCGAATCCCATACCGATTGGCCCTGTGTTTATGGTTCCGCCGTCAAAGGAGCCTTGCGGAGTTTGGCTGAAGACCTTGGCTATAAAAAAGATTGGGTTGAAGATGTATTTGGGCCTGAAATGGAAAATGCACAAGAATTCGCGGGGGCCCTAGCGGTTGGTGATGCACGGTTATTACTCTTGCCGGTGCGTTCTTTAACCGGTCATTTTAAATGGGTGACTTGTCCAGCCTTATTGCAACGCTGGCAAGCCGATTATCGTCGTTTGCAATTACCCGAAAGTAAGGATTTTTCCATCCCCAATACCATTACAGAGGGAGAGGCCTTAGTCGATGAGACGCATCTAAAAACCGATTTATTTTTAGAAGAATTTCGCTTTGAAACCAAGCCAGAGCCAAAGGTTAGAAATATCATTTATGCTCTTTCCAAATTGATGGGGAAAAATCGTAATGAGATAGTTCCATCTCTCGTGAAACAATTAACCATTGTCAGTGACGATATTTTTGCCCATTTAAGCCGTTATGCCACACCCGTTAATGCCCATATTGCGATTGATAACAAAACCAAAACGGTTAAACGCGGCGCACTTTGGTATGAAGAAACCCTTCCTCCGGATACGTTACTTTACACAACGTTGGTCGCCAATAAATCTCGTAAACAGGGGAGTAAGAAGGAAGCGAAAAATATTTTGGCTCATATTCTTCATGATCTCTTTCCGGAAAAACATCCTTACTTACAATTAGGCGGCAATGAAACGGTTGGCATGGGCTGGTGTCGCGTAAATCCATTGTCTGGAGGTCAAAAATAATGCCACAAATCATGCAACAACAACGGGCTAGTTTTGCTCTCAAAGGTGTAGAAAAGGCTAAAAAGGAATTACCGAATGATCAACATAAAGAATATCATAGCCACGTTTCCGCTTTGCCGTTTATGATTCATGCCAGCGGACTTGGACAAGCGGCTGCCTTTTATCGCAGTAAAGTAGATAAAAAAGATTACCAATTGATTTATCAATTACTCTCTGATTGGTTAAGCCAACCTAAACAGCCTTTTTGCAAAACAGACTCATCAGGAAAGATTAAACCGCTTGATTTACTGGAAGGCATTACCCAATCTGATATGCATACTTATCTAGCGGCACAAGCAGAAGCGATGGTATTTATGAATTGGGTGAAATTATTTGCGAATGCTTTTATGAAGGAAAGCACCACCAAAACCTCTGAGGGTATTCATTCATGAGAACACCACATTATCATCCACATAATGCTCCAATGACTCCCTCGGAAAATAATCATTTCATGAGCATTCCCCTTTATCAACAACACAATGCCCCAATGACTCCTCCAGAAAATAGTCATTTAGGCTTATGGTATACCCGTTTTTTTAATCGTTACCATGCTCAATGGAAATTAGAAAAAGAAGATAAAGAAAAATGGGTGAGTAGCGTTGCTCATAGAAAATGCGGTGATGACAAAGTGCTTACCCAACAAACATTACGTTTATTGACCTTAGTTCAAGCACTCAAAAGACAAGATACTTTAAAAGAGGGGGATTTTGCCATTTGTGAAACGAATTGGCACTTTGCAACCGGTTTAGGCTTACCGCATCCGGTTGAAAATGGTTTAGCTTGGCATCATACTTTAGGGGTACCCTATTTAGCCGGGAATGCGGTTAAAGGCTTATTGCGGGCTTGGGTGGAAATATGGGACGACAGTTTATCGGATAAACAACGTCTCCAGCGACGGCAATCTTGGTTTGGGATGGTCAAAGGCGAAGAAGGAGATGAACGAGATCAAGCTGGGCAATTGCTCTTTTTTGATGCCATTCCGATTGAACCTGTGCGTTTGATCGCCGATATTATGACACCACACTATGGTAAGTGGTATGAACAGGGCCATGAAATTCAAGGGCCGAATATGACCGATTTATTAAAAGAACATCATGAACGGTTGCCCGCCGATTGGCATGAACCGATACCCGTCCCCTTTTTAGCCGTGAAACAAGCTAAACTTTTGTTTGTCATTGTGGCACGAGATGTTAAGGACAAATTATTAGCTGACGAGGCACTAAAGGCACTAAAGTCATTAGTTGAGGCTTTAAAATGGATCGGCGTTGGAGCTAAAACGGCGGCTGGATATGGGCATTTGGTCAGAAAAGAAGCTACAGAAAAAAAATTATTAGAAACACTCAATAAAACAACAACTTCTCCAACACCTATCCAACCCGATTATCTTACCTTATTAAAGGAACTTGAAGCGGGTAAATGGCCCGATAAGTCAGAACAACGAAAAATAGCAAGTTCCATTCGAGAACAAATGCAAAAGCACAAAAAATGGAAAGCACAAACGAAAGCTAAAAATCCGGCAAAAGATAAGGATTATCAACGAACTCAGAAAGTATTGAAATATCTTAACTAATTGGTTATTAAATATGTCTTCTACGAATAATTGGATTTTGAAATTTTGGCATTGGTTACTGAAACGCGCCAGACTTCATCCACTACTTACCGGGTTTCTTATTTTTGTAGGATTGGGTATCATAAGTTTAGCGGTTGGTATCAGCACTATCCTGTTTAAACCACAAACTTGGTTTACATGGTTTAATAACGCTTCCGTTCTAATGGGATGGCTTTCGATGACAGCAGCTTGGTCATTTGCCCTCTTAGCTTGGGCACATGGTAAAGAAGCAAAACACACTTTTAAGGGAGCCGGTATAGAAGTCATTCATATCCAAAAATCATTTGATGCCAGTCTTATTTTAGTCAGCCTGAATTGTCAAACAGAGTGGCATTTACGTCATATCCAACCGGAACGCGTAGAATTGCTTTGGACTCCAATGGTTAAGGAACAAACTGAAAATTTGTTAAAAAAATTCCCCAACATAAAATGTATCGACAGTCGTCCTGAACGTGATCGAAAGCTCACGAATGAACAAGCTTATGAAATTGCTGTCATCAAACAGCACTGTATTTCATTGCTTAAAAACCTTTTAAACGAGCATAAAAAAGAGAGAATCTGTGTTGATGTCACAGCTGGTACTGCAATTATGAATATTGCGGCTTTTCAAGCGGCTGAAGAAATGGAAGTAACCACTATTTACTTATTGGGTAAATCTTCAAACAAATATCAAGCTCGGATTATTGATAATAATAAAGTAGATGATCCCGATGAAGCAAGAGTAATTATCTTATCAGATCGTCGTGAAAGCAAATAAAAAAAACTCCAAATCGGAGGAGCTGGCCTTTCACCGCATTTAACAGATGACAGAAATTAACCGGAGTAAACCCATCCGATAAATCCTTTAATCCGTAATCATGTTCAAAATTATTAACGCCGAAAAGGCTTTTTTATCATCACGCCTTTGCAAGGGCCTTTTTTTTCAGGTTAAATTTTTTAACCAGGAGAGGTTAAATGCCATCGCGCAAAAAAACGCGAACCAAGCGCAAACCAACCAAAGAAATATCAGAACACGATAAAAGTTACAAAAAATTGTTTTCTCATCCGCAAATGATTCAAGATTTACTGCAAGGATTTGTGTCAGAACCTTGGGTAGCACAACTCGATTTTTCTACGTTGGAAACGGTGAAAGACAGTTTTGTCAGCGATGATTGGCGTGAACGTCATGATGATATTATTTGGCGAGTTCGTTGGGGTAAAAAATGGTTGTATATATACTTACTCATCGAATTCCAATCCAGTATTGATCAATTTATGGCGGTGCGAATTATGGTTTATATTGGTTTGCTCTATCAATACCTGATTGAAACTCAAAAACTGAAAGCCAAAGATAAACTACCACCAGTGCTTCCATTAGTC
>Ga0233403_10000178_pt1 | contig 28815 bp, 21 predicted proteins | sample Na_oxic_1_MG_FD_179866 | JGI IMG/M metagenome (GOLD analysis project Ga0233403, IMG submission 179866) | Seawater microbial communities from Saanich Inlet, British Columbia, Canada - Na_oxic_1_MG | ecosystem: Environmental > Aquatic > Marine > Inlet | place: Canada: British Columbia | collected...
GGTCGAATAATTTTGGGGAATGGGGAATGGAGGGAGGGGAACGGGGAATAGGGAATGGCAAATAGCGGTCATATTCTGGATTAAAATTCTATGAACAAGTAACGAGCGAAATAAGCTAAACTTTGGGTCCCCATGCAAAGCACTCATCGTTATATTTCAATACATTTCTTTGATTTTTAATTCATTAACTCATGTTACGCACAATATTTCCAAAAAACTTGATTCTTCGTGTTAAGAAAAATTCCTTTAACCCTAATATTTTTTAGAAGCACGATTTCTCCCTCCCCTTCGACAAGCTCAGGGACCCCCGACCAAAGGGAGAATGGACCGCTCGGTGGTATTTCGTGGGCGATTAGCAATAAACGGTGATTAATATTCTCGTTTTTGCCAAAAGATAAGAAAATACCACTGAGCGGTCCCCCCTCTTTGGTCGGGGGTTAGGTGTGGTTGATGAGCTTGTCGAATTATGTCGAAGGGGGAGGGAGAGAACGTGAACATCAAAAGTACATGAAAAAATAGGGTTCAAAAAAGCTCCTAATCAACAGTCTAGGGTTAGGGGGGATTTGCCGTTTTACCCATTCATCATCAAATTCAAAATCAAATACTTAGAAACTTATGTATAATGATGAGTGCAAAGCAAGCTCAATGAGTCCGGTTCTAAAATAAATTTTTGATTTTAAAAGCAGAAATTTTAGGAGTCCAAAATTTATTTTGACTGATTTGGATTCCAAACACAGAAATTTTAGGAATTCAAAATTTATTTTAGCTAATTTTGATTCTAAACGCCGAGATTTTAGGAGTCCAAAATTTATTTTGGATGATAACGAAAATGGCAAAATTTGTTTGACATGACAAATTTGTTCAAATTCTCCTTATTTTTTCACTCAAACAACCATTAGCAACCATGACGATTGATTTTAAATCTACTTACATCAATAATAATCTCATTCAACACCTGTTCTATCGCTTTTATACACCCACATAAAAGCAAAATATCCAGGACGCTAAGCGTTCTCCAATAAAGCCTTCCAAATATTTGGAAATAAGCAGTTTAGACATTGATTGACATGAGGTAAACGACAAACGCATGAAGACCATTGCACAACGCATCGCGGAAGAACTTTCCGTACAAGAAACTCAGGTACAAGCAACCATTAACTTGCTTGACGAAGGCGCAACCGTACCCTTTATCGCTCGTTATCGTAAAGAAATAACCGGCGGTTTAGATGATACGCAGTTACGCACTTTGGAAGAACGGTTGCGCTATCTGCGTGAATTAGATGAACGTCGGGAGGTGATTTTAAATAGCATCCGAGAACAAAACAAACTCACGCCAGAGTTAGAAACGGCGATTAAAGCAGCCGATATCAAAACCCGCCTTGAAGATTTGTACCTGCCTTACAAACCCAAACGCCGTTCTAGAGCGAAAGCCGCTAAAGAAGCAGGCTTGGAACCTTTAGCACTGGATTTATGGCAAAATCCCACCTTAGTGCCAGAAGAAGCAGCCACTGCCTATATCAAAGTTGCAACTGTTGAAAGTACCGAAACTACCGAAATAGCTGAAAGTACTGAAAGTACTGAAAGTGTTGAAAGTACTGAAACTGCTGAAAGTGCTGAAAAAACCAGAAAAGACATTGAAACGGTTGAACAAGCTTTAGAAGGCGCACGGCATATTTTGATGGAAAAATTTGCTGAAGAAGCCGCACTGTTAGAAGAATTACGTGCATACCTGTGGGAAAATGCTATCTTCAAAGCTCAAGTGGTCGAAGGCAAGGAAGAGAAAGGGGCTAAATTTGCCGATTACTTTGATTATCATGGTGCCATCAAAAGACTACCTTCTCATCGTGCCTTAGCCATGTTTCGTGGACGCAAAGAAGGCATATTACAATTAAGTCTACCAGTTGAAGGTAAGGACGAAGAAGGGAATGTGCAAGATGTTGCACCAACCTATTGCGAAGGTAAAATTGCTCAGCATTTTAGTATTGAAGATCAAGGTCGTCCAGCAGATAGTTGGTTATTAGAAACGGTACGTACAACATGGCGTTTCAAGATGCGTTCCCATTTAGATGCCCAATTGTTGACCAAAGTTCGTGAAACGTCAGAGAATGAAGCGATTAAAGTTTTTGGCACCAATTTACAAGATTTGCTACTAGCAGCACCGGCAGGGCTTCGTGTTACCATGGGATTAGACCCTGGCTTGAGAACCGGCGTTAAAGTAGCTGTGGTTGATAAAACTGGTAAACTGGTAGATACTGCCACGATTTATCCTCATGCCCCGAGAAAACAATGGCAACAATCTATTGATAAGTTGATTGAATTAGCTAGCCAACATAAAGTAGAGTTAATGAGTATTGGCAACGGTACCGGTTCACGAGAAACGGATAAGTTAGTCACTGATTTGATGAAACAACATCCCGAATTGGGATTGTATAAATTGGTTGTTTCAGAAGCTGGAGCTTCCGTCTATTCAGCCTCTAAAATTGCTGCGGATGAATTTCCTGATTTGGATGTGTCACTGCGTGGTGCTATTTCTATTGCAAGACGTTTACAAGACCCCTTAGCGGAATTGGTCAAAATTGAACCTAAGTCAATTGGGGTTGGGCAATATCAACATGATGTCAACAAAAACTACTTAGCACGAACATTGGAAGCGGTGGTTGAAGATTGTGTTAATGCCGTAGGTGTTGATGTAAATACGGCTTCAGTATCCTTGTTGGGCCGTGTATCGGGATTGAATGCCGGACTGGCCCGTAACATTGTCGAATTTCGCAATGAACATGGCATATTTCTTAACCGTGATACGTTCAAGCAAGTACCTCGTATGGGTGAAAAAAGCTTTGAGCAGGCTGCCGGCTTTTTACGCATTATGAATGGTGAAAATCCTCTTGATGCTTCTTCTGTTCATCCAGAAGCCTATCCGCTGGTAGAACAGATTGTATCAGGCTCTGATAAGACGGTCCAAAGCTTGATTGGTGATGTTGAATTTCTGCGAAATCTCCAACCAGAAAACTACACAGATGATATTTTTGGTGTGCCTACCATCACTGATATTCTCCGTGAATTAGAAAAACCAGGTCGTGATCCACGCCCAGAATTTAAAATGCCTCATTTTAAAGAAGGGATTGAGAACATTGAAGACCTGGAAGCTGATATGGTGTTAGAAGGTGTCGTGACTAATGTCACTAATTTTGGTGCCTTTGTAGATGTGGGTGTTCATCATGACGGTTTAGTACACATTTCTGCCCTTTCTAGGGATTATGTCAAAGACCCTCGTGCGGTAGTCAAAGCCGGAGATGTCGTTAAAGTTAAAGTATTGGAAATTGATTTGAAACGGCAACGAGTTGCCTTGACCATGTGTTTGGATGAAGAGAAAAAACGAGAACATCAGAACGATGTTGCCTCTAAAAAGAAACCAAAACCAACAAACACAAACACAACCGGCCGGAAAAGACAGCGCAATACGAAAAGAACAAACTCAACGGGCCAAGGAAGATCATCTGAACAACAGGATCGACGCGCTCAACATTCTCAATCTCCTTTTGTCGGTAGCATTATGGCGGAAGCCTTTGCCAATGCTCGTAAGAACTGATTCTTTATCCATAGAATTGCTTTTTTCTTTTTTACCATTGATTTGGAGCACTATAAGGAGGCATTCAAACCATGGCTGTTCAAGACAATGTTGTCCTCAACAAACACGGTGAACGGGCCAAATTGACTAAATCGGCTAAGATAACGGCTAAGCTGATGTGGACAGCACCGGTGGATTTAGATTTACACGCTTTCTATAAAACTAAAGAAGGCGTATTTGGACATGTGTATTATGATAATCAGGGAAATATCAACATGCCACCTTGCATTCAATTAGATGAGGATGCTGGGGTTGATGATAGTGGGGGTGAAAATGAAGAAAATATCACTATCAAATCCTTGTCACATGTGGAATCGATCCTGATTGCTACCAACATCTATAAAAAATTTGGCTTTTTATCATTTGGTGATAATTTTGCCAAATATGATGGCAAGGTAGTCATAGAAGTTGAAGCGGGAAACTGTATTGAAGTTCCGTTGGATTCTGAAGATGTTGGTAAATGGTGTGTCATTGCTAAAATAGATAATTCTGAACCATCAGACCCTTATGTGATGAATATCAACAAGGTACAAAGAATAGAACCCAATTTGAAAGATTTTTAGTTTTCAGCAAGGAATAGTTTTTCAAATAAAGATTTTGGCGAGAAACCTTGGAGGTTTTAAAAACCTCCAAGGTTTTGTTCCTGAGATTTTTCTGAACATCTATTCTGATCCAAAGTGGGTAATATTTTTTAAGTAAACCTGACCGGTTTCTAAAATCGGTCAGGTATGATAGCTTTGATTTTTCTGAAAGTCTATATATCCGCAGCTTTAATGAATCCAAAATAAATTTTGGATTCCAAGTCAACTCAGGAATTGATAATTCTTAATTCAAATTCCTAACTCATGTTACGCACAATGCTTCAAAAAGCTTGATTCTTCGTGTTAAGAAAAATCCCTTTATTTTTAGAAGCACGTTCTCTCCCTCTCCCTAACCCCTAGGCTGTGCAGTATGAGCTTTATTTAGCCAATATTTTTCTGGCTATTTTTGTGTTCACGATCTCTCCCTCCCCCTAACCCCCTCCCGCTGGGAGGGGGGACCACACCGTAGAATTTTCTATTTGTTAGCTAAAACCAGAAATAATATATAATATAGCTATTTATCATTTCTTCCAATCAATAGGGAAATTCCACCGAGTGGTCCCCCCTCCCAGCGGGAGGGGGTTAGGGGGAGGGAGAGATCGTGAACATCAAAAGTACATGAAAAAATAGGTTCAAAAAAGCTCCTAATCAACAGAAAAATTGTCTTATTGCTATTTCAATTGTTCGTGTAACACTAACAAAATTTTCTCTGCGGTTTGCGTAGTATCAATTTGCTCTTGGCTATTTAATACCACAAGCCGCGTCACTGGTAGTTCTTCTATCAAACTAAGACGATATTCTTGATTATCTTGGGAAGAGTCGTTACCAAACCATCCCTCAAAAAATCCTTTCTCTTTATTGATATCAGGATCAATATAGCGGATAAAATACAAGCCGCGTGAACGATCACGATCCTCTACAGTAAAACCGACCCTATCTAAAGCTAACCCGGTGCGCCGCCAAGCACGAGCGAAATCTTCATTAATCACTAAATTAATTTGCCCTTCTTTAGTTTTTGTTAATTGGGCCCGCGAGACGGGTGGCGATGACGATGGTTCATCTTCATCCTTATCAGGCGTTGGCGTTGCAATTAAAGTTTCAGCTTGCTTTCTTTCCAATCCAAGAGAAACCATGAGACGGTTGAGCATTTCTGCTTCCAATTCCGGATCAGAAGGACGATTTTGCCATACAAAGTCTTGACCTTGACTGACTTCTTCTAAGCCTCGGTGAGTCAAATAAATTTCTGTGATATTTTCGCCAGTCCCCCGTTCAAAACGTATTCTGAATTTATCACGGGTTGAAGCGGAATGGAGCGTATCAAACACTTTACCTAATAATTTACGCAAACCCTGTTGAGGAAGATCGGCCCGATTTTCGGCCCAATTAGTTTCCATCAGACCAATTTTAGGTCTTTCAATTTTCAATTGAAACCCTTCATCTTGCCAAAATTGTTTAATTTTGCTCCAAAGAATATTTGGTTCTTCTTGTATTATCAACCAACGATTTTTACCACGACGTTTGACTTGGATTTTTTCATAATTGGGTAAAACATTTATTCCGCTGGGCTGTTGTATTTTTTCTATGGCACCCACCTGATTATAGTCAGAAAAAGTGGTCGTTTGATCAACGTCAGGTACAACCATTTGTTCTTCAATACGTGTTGAGCCAATTAAATCTGGTGGTAGTTCTAGGGAGGGAACCGTTGTACTTTTTTTGTAGTCAGCGCGATTATCTGCTGTGGTACTACATCCCATCATCACTGTGATAAGTAAAGCCCAGAGGGCCATTTTTAGCAGACGTAACATACATCGCTCCTTTAGCGAATGATGAATGGTGAATGGTGAATGGTGAATGGTGAATGGCAAAAAGTTAAACAAATACTATTTCTTTAAGAAATAGCATTTGTAGGAACATCAAGGAATTGGAGGCCTTCAATGGAATTGATTCAATAAATGACAAAAGGGCTTGCGCGTGGAATTGCCTTTGTTGAAGCTTTCCCATTTAACGATCCCAGTACCAACATCAAAATTTAGGGTGATTTCAATTTTGAGGTACGAACCTGCGGATTTTGTTCCTTTTCCATCAGTTCTTTATTGGGTGGAGTCACTGATTGTGATTGAACCTGAGAAATGGATTGGCTTTCACTTAATGTCGGTGGAATTTCTAAAGAGGGTAAAGGTTGACTTTTGTCGTAAACGGTTCTGTCATCAACCCAACTAGAATCAAGATGTCTGATTGCGGCACCACATCCTGATAATAGCGATAAAACTAATAAGAAGGTCATTTTTTTGATGTCATTTAACATATACATTTATAAGGATATTTCTTTAAACGAGACTAAAACGGATAAAAAGTGAAAAATGGGTGCAATTAAAAGTGATGTTTTGTGGTTTTGTAGCCATTTGGTGGGTTTCGCTGCGCTCTACCCACCCTACAACTCAATGCCACCTTCGTTAAGGGCAACCATAAAGGATTTGCCCCTACATAAGATCATGATTTGTAGGGGTAATCCCACGCGCAAACCCCAATTAAAATCCTTATGGCATTGACCCTACAACTATCACTTTTAATTACACCCGTGAAAAATCAAAAATTATACTCGGCGTGGCATAAACTTAATTTGTTTTTGTCATTTCGAGCTTCGCTGTAGAAATCTCTTAAAGCAAAACCAGATTTCTCATTGCGCTCGAAATGACACGATTTAGCTAAGATTTCTCTCTACACTCAAAATGACGCGATTTAGCACGATGCGTAACATGATCAGGTAACTGATAACTGGTAACTGATAACTGATAACTGATAACTGATAACTGGTAACTGATAACTGGTAACTGATAACTGATTAGAGGACTTGGGCTTGTTGCATGGCTTGTTTGACCACGTTGTGATGTTCTTCTGATAATGGTGTAAGCGGTAAACGAATGCCGGCTGAAATTAAACCCATTGTATGCACAGCCCATTTAACCGGAATAGGATTGGCTTCGACAAATAAATTTTTATGGAGCCCTATTAAACGTTGATTAATGGTTTCTGCTCCCGCCCTATCACCATTAAGCGCGAATTGACAGATGTCGTGCATGGCTTTTGGTGCAACATTAGCGGTAACCGAAATTCCTCCCTTACCCCCCTGCAAAATTAATTCTAATGTCGTCGGATCGTCACCACTATAAATAGCAAACTTATCACTGGCTAAAGCAACTAAATCACGTATCCGTGTGATGTCACCCACTGCTTCTTTGATGCCGACGATATTGTCGATTTCGGCTAAACGTTTGACAGTGGTTGGCAACATATCGCAAGCCGTACGCCCTGGCACATTATAAAGCAATTGAGGAATAGGAACTGCTTCAGCTATTTTTTTGTAATGTTGATATAAACCTTCTTGTGTGGGTTTATTATAATAAGGAGTCACTAATAAACAAGCATCAGCCCCGACATTAGCAGCACATCGAGTATATTCAATCGCCTCAGCTGTAGAATTTGAGCCTGTGCCGGCAATAACTGGAATTCGTCCCGCCGTTTGTTCAACGACAATGCGGATTACGTCACAATGTTCGTCATGAGTCAATGTTGCTGACTCGCCTGTGGTACCTACCGCAACAATCGCATCAGTCTGATTGTCAATATGATAATCGACTAAACGGCGCAAACTAGCTTCATCGACACTATCGTCTTCATTCATGGGTGTCACCAGTGCTACCATACTACCTTGAAACATGTTAAAGCTCCATTTTAAAATAAAAATACAAGGGATTGATTTGTCAGATGGGTGATGCGTTCTAAAATTTGTAATCGTACAATATTGGAATATTTTTTTCAAAGTACCCAAAATAAATTTTAGATTCCTTCTTTAGGTTTAGGAGTTCAAAATTTATTTCGGAGTAAGTAATAAAAATCTTAATGTTTCCAATTTTCATTAACAATTAATTATTTTCATCACCTTTCAGTTCTTGTCGCATACTTCGTATAAAATCACGACGTTCATCAAGAGCTTGTGCTGCTAAATCCTGTCCTTGTTGACGGGCAGTATGTATAATAGAAGCGAGCAAAATATCAGCTTGATCGGAGAGAAGATAAGGATGTTGTTCTATAATATCAACAGCTTGTTCCATTGTACTGGTTTGAATAAAAGCATCCAACGCTTGATTGAGTTTTTGAGAATCAGAGGGTGCCATTAAGTTCTCCAAATAAATTTAAGAATAGGATTATTTCTTTAATTAATAAAAAAATGACAACAATAAATAAGATTATTATAATATACTAATTTTTTAAATATTAAATTTTAAGTGTGTCATTAAACAAAACACACGACTATTAATTAGCTCCCTGTACTCATATCATATTAATTAATTGATTTTATATAAAAATATAAAATATTACTCAAAATATCATTATTATATTTGTTACATCAATCCGGTTATGAAATTATTGTTTAATGAACATAAAATCTGAGCAAAGCTAATGAAAACACTTTTGACAAATGAGTTTAATGTTACAATTAATCATTATTATTAATTTTAAGAAAGTGTTTGGTAAAAATCAAAACCATTTAGTCAAGACACTTTAAATATAGTTGTTTGAAAAGTTTTGTCCGTCAAAAAAAAATACTATTTATGAAAGAAATAGTATTTTTAAGGATGCCAGAATTTATCTGAATAACGATAAAAGCTTCAACTCTGATTTTGACGATTTTTTCATAAATTCGTGATAATGGAATTGTTAAATTTATAATTATCATAAAATAGTTTTATGATTTTTTTTGAGCTAAAGGCTATCAACAAATAAATGTGATTTAAGGATAAATTTTTTTACCACACAGCCTCATAATGAATGTTATCAATCATTATCTCTGAAATGTTAGAAAGATTAACCCAAGTTGCTGAATTGTCTTAGTGTCACATTTTATAATGACAATTTGACATTTTTTAACTTGACAATGTCACATTCCAATTAGAGCGTGAAATCCGGTTTATTTTGGATGTTGCTGTGACATTGTCGAGCTAAATACCACAATCAAAAACCGGTTGTATTAAGCCGGTTTTAAACCCTTGATAGGTTGCAACTTAGGTTAAAAATACCCTATCAAAGGAGTAAGTTTTATGACGACGAATTCTACTGGGCAAGGTACTGAAATACCCCCACCACAGTCCTCTAAGATACCGGCATCACCACAAGTTGCAATGATGGAATGTGGTGCTGCCATTTCCAGAGGACAAATGGAACAATTTGTTAACAATTTCCAACAAAGTACACGACGCTGGGAAATTATTGTTTATCCCGCTATGTTTGCTTTTGTTGTATTGGCGGGTTATGGTTTCTTCCTGATTTATAGTTTAACCAGTGACATGTCTTCAATGGCACGTAGCATGGACCCTAAAATGGGAGAACATATGGAAGCTATGGCTACAAGTGTTGTCAATTTATCAGAACAAGTTCAAATTATGTCGGGACAAGTCCAAGTGATGACTCGTACCATGACTGATATTTCAGCCAAATTAGACACGATGGGACCTATGCTACAAAATATTAGCCATATAAATAGTTCTATGAATCATATGGTTAAATCATTATCTCATATAGATAAAATGATGGTGAATATGGATCAGTCAATGACACGGATGGATAAGTCGATTGGACAAATGGACGGTTCCATCGAAAACATGGATCGATCCATCAGTACAATGGGTGATTCTATGCAAAATATGGATCAGTCAATGCGTGTGATGACGGGCGGTATTGACCAAATGCGGAGAGATTTGACGGTTATGAACCACAGTATGTCAAATTTTTCGCGTCCGATGTCGTTTGGTAATAATTTTATGCCATGGTAAATATTCAGACTTGTTCAAAACGAAGTAACGAACTTTGCTCGATCAAATAAGATGTAGAACGAAAATTTTCCCTAATTACCTCCCTTCAATTGATTTGTGGGAAGTTCTTCCAAACAGATTAAGGAGGGATGGATGGGGGATGATTTTTCGGCAGGGTTCAAAAATTGATCAATTGAGGGTAACATGTTACCAGGCGTAACACAGTTCTTTGCTATGTTTGGTGCTAAAAGCAAAACGTCCAAGTGTTACCTTGAATTAAATTATGCAGATTTTTCGTAAAAAATTTTATTTTCTGAATGCTGTGCCGATTTAAAAAAAATCGGGAAGTTATTTTATCGGCTTCTCTTAATGAAAAATGGTACATTGCACTATTGCAATTATGGTAATTGACATTTGACTTCGGACTGTTTTTCACCTGATTGTTATTTATTTACAGTTATTTGACGGATATTTTTGATCTGAAGTCAAGTGTCAACTACCATAGTTGAATCTTTAAGATAGCGTATTTTTTTATCATTATTATAAAAACATATCATAATTTTTTTTAATATTATTATTTAATTAAGGAGATACTATGCTTGTAGAAGATGTTATGAACAAAGCCCTCAAAACGGTTAGCCCTGAAACCCGTTTACAAGAAGTGGCCTCTCTCATGTGTCTTAACCGTTTCAGTGGTTTACCGGTCGTTGAGGAAGATAACAAACTGGTTGGTTTGTTAGCCGAGCGAGATGTTTTGCGTTATTTGTTCCCAAGTATCAAGGATATCATGGAAGGCATGTCGGGTTTTGATTTTGAAGGCATGGAATCTGAATACAAAAAAATCCTTCCTCTCAAAGCAGCTGATTTGATGACTCGTAACGTGATGACAGTCAGCCCCGATATCCCAATCTTAAAGGCAGTATCGGTTATGGCGAAAAATAATTTTCGTCGAATTCCAGTAGCAGAGGGAATTAAATTGGTTGGGATGATTAGTTTGGGTGATATTCATCGGGCTATTTTCATGAAAAGTTTTTCTGGTGAAGGATAAGGGGAGCGCTCCAAGAGGAAATATCTAAGGTAAGAACGAAAAAAGTATATTATAGTTGTCCAGAAGAAAAGTTTTGCTTGGCAAAAAAATTATGATTTCTTAAAAAAATCGTATTTTGTAACAAAAGCAAAGTTTGGTAGTGCTAAATTAAGTAGTAATTTTGGGTCTAAACTTTAGTTTGGGTTTGGTTCTTGAAAATTATAATGACTACTTTTACCGTATGACCAAAATTTCTCTAGATAATTTAAAGATTTTAAAAATGCGTTTTACCAAAATAAATTTTGGACTTCTAACTTAAAACTCGAAACTGCTGTCCACATTATTTTGACTGAAAATTTAGTACAAAGGCTCTGAACACACTTTGAACAATACCCAAGATTTATTTTGATTGCTTAGAAGAAGAGATTAAAATCAAAAGTGAGCTACAAGGATTGTTTATAAGAAGGGATGAAAGTCAAAATAACTGAGAGTCGGCTATTGATTGCCTTCAAGTTTCGGTAAGAAGTTGTGAATTTCCGCTTATAAATATCGGCTTATTAAAATAAGATTGCTAAGCGGGGCTTCTAAATAACTAAACTGTTTTGACTTTTAATCCCTTCTCATCAACAAATCCTTCTATTAAAAATTCAGAAAAATAATTCCATACCAGAGGGCGAACATGCAAGTTCGCCCTTACCAGCCTGATGTTATACTGAGCGTACTTCAAATCAGTGAAAATTTTGAATCAAGAGAAATCCGAGATCGAAAAGAAATCGGATTTCTTCGACATTTTAGATTTTCACAAAATTCAAAGGCGAACAGTATACGTGTCTACCCTTGGTGAAATTATTTATCTGAAAATGCCAAATTGCACATTAGCTATTCATAATCATTTTCCATTTCTCACTTCGATACCGATACATTATGAGGGTAGCGAGTATGAATAGATAAACAAAAGCACCAAGCCACGCACCGACTAAACCAGGTTCTATCCATCGTGATAATAGGGTTGCCATTGGAAACATAACGAAAACGGCACAACTGACTAATAATAGTGTCGGTATGAAAGTATCTCCAGCACCGCTTAATGCTGAACGTAGAATCGTGTTAGTACCATCAAATATTTGATATAAAGCCATAATTTTAAACATCAATCCAGCTTGATAAATAATCGTCTGATCTGTTGTAAACCACTGTGCAATAGATTCACCCAAAAACCATAAAGGTATGCCCGATAAACCCATGTAGGTAATTCCTAATATTAAGGTACGATCAGTGGCTATTTTTGCTAATTCTGGTTGCTGGCTTCCTAAAAAACGGCCCATGTAGCTCGCTGCTGCCGTACCGACAGCGACACCTGGTAAAAACAGCAAATGAAGAACTTGTATTCCAATATTATTCGCTGCCAATGCCGCTTCCCCTAATTGTCCCACAATTAAAAACAATCCTACCCACGTTAATACTTCAATCATATCGCCGATACCTTGTGGTAAACCAATGCGTAAGATTTTTTTTAACAAAACAACATCAAGCCGGGTAAATATTTGTAAATGGTATTGAGTACGTGTGCTTCTAACAAAAGAGGTGATAATAATGACCAAAGCACCAAAAGCTTGAGCCAACACAGTCGCATACGCACTGCCAGCAACACCAAGGGCTGGCATACCAAGCTCTCCAAAAATAAGTCCATAATCTAAGACGATATTGACTAATAAAGTGCTTACGGCTACCTGCATAGGAAATCGTGAATTGCCCAGTGCTTGATAGAAACTACTATACAATATGATGGATAAAGAAAAAGGGGCTTCCCAAACTCGTATTTTGAGATAAATCCAAGCATAATTATCAACAGTCGTACTAAGATTTGCTATCGCTGAAAATAATGGCCATGTTTGGATAAATAAGCCAAGCAACGGTAGTCCTAACAAAGCAATGGGTTGGTAATGGGCCAAAATCATACCGATTTTATGGTATTGATGGGCCCCAAATGCTCTACCAATAAAAGCAATCGAATTACGCAATATCCCAGCGAATAATACCCAACCCGTTATATAGGTAACGGCAGCCAAAGGTATTGCAGCCAGTTGGGCAGTACCAAGTTGCCCAATAAAAAGCGTATCAATTAAAGTATGAAGTGCTGTTGTTAGTAATCCAAGTATTAGCGGTATGACAAAACGTAGAATTTCTCCATAACCGGGCGGGTTTAAATGTTTAGACATGTAAAAATGGAGAATCGGGAATTGGGAATGAATGAGAAATGATAGCCAAAGCTAAAGCTTTGGACTCCAAAAGTAGCGAGTTGGAGTCCAAAGCTTTAGCTTTGGAATGAATTAGGAGAGATTTTATATTTTAGAACCACTACATTACACTGGGGTGATGAAAATCAGATTCCAATGGTTGTTAAAGGTTGGGCCCATTTTTTTGTTCCTTCAATGAAAAAACAATAAGTTATGGTTGGTGTTCTGCTCAAATCATGAGCTTGTCGAACCATGCCAAATTGATACGTTTTTCATTCACCATTCACCATTCATAATTCCCAAGGTAAGGTTTCCAATTCAGGCTCCCCCATTCGCCAACGACGTAATTGTTCCGCAGTGAGCAAAAAAACACCGCTGCCGCCGCGTTGAAATTCTAACCAGGTAAATGGGATATCTGGATACTGCTCAATTAAAATAGCTTGACTGCTACCAACTTCGACAATCAATATACCTTCTGGTGTCAAATAATCAAGAGCTTGGTGTAAAATCTGTTTGGCAAAAAAAAGACCATCTTTTCCGGCTTCAAGCCCTATAATTGGCTCATAATGGTATTCTTCTGGCATTTGTTCGATTTTTTGTGTATCCACGTAGGGAGGATTACAAACAATTAAGTCGTAATGTACACCCAATAAACTAGAAAATAAATCAGAATGGATTGTATGTACACGCTGTTTTAGTCCATAAATTTCAATATTTTGATCGGCAATTTCAAGTGCGGGGTATGAAATATCTACCGCATCAATTTCAGCTTCAGGAAAGGCTAATAGAGCACTGGCAATAGCAATGCAACCACTACCAGTACATAAATCTAACATGCGATTAACCTTACTCACATCAATCCAAGGATCATATTGTTGTTCAATCAATTCAGCAATGGGAGAACGTGGGATTAAAACTCGCTTATCGACATAAAATCGCAAAGTCGCAAACCATGCTGTATGAGTAAGATAAGAAGCTGGAATTCGTTCTTGCACACGTTTTTGTAAAAGTTCAAAAATTTTTTGTTTTTCGGAATAAGTCAAGCGTGTATGCCATAAAATATCAGGCAATTGGGGTGGTAAATGTAAAGCATGAGAAACCAATTGAACTGCCTCATCTATCGCATTATCAGTGCCATGCCCAAAAAATAATTTGGCTTGATTAAATTGGCTAGCTCCCCAGCGTATCAAATCACCTAGGGTATGTAGTTCATCAATAGGATTTTCCATGTTTAATTTGGCAGATAGGTGGTAGATTTTGTGGAAGTGGAAATTTGTGACATTTTAATGATATCTGTTGGACAAAGCAAAGATATGTTTAGTATAAAATATATTCAAGGATTTAAGGAAGGTTCTCAAGATTTATTTGTGGCTAAAAAATCCGATTTCTTGAAGAAGTCGGATTTTTAAATTGACATATTTACTGAAAACTCCAGAGAACTTTTTTGCGTATAGTATTTTCAAAGATTTACGTGGATAAGCTCAACTAAAAATCAAAGACTTACAGAGTTCTCCGGAGTTTTCAGTATTTATTAAAAATACTATTTCTTCAAGAAATCGGATTTTTGACCCTTGTCAATTATTTATGGATAGGTACTTATAGAAATTCCCGATTGAATAAATCACATTTTATTTTATTTAAATAATTGATAATTAAAATATTAAACGCTATAACTCGGTAACACAATAAACTCGAAAACGCTATAAAATCAAACACACTTTTTACTTTTCAGTTTTTCGTTGTCGAGGTGGCTTATAAGGCGATGGCGTTTGTCTCACCATCAACGGACGCATGGTATGGAGAAGATTTTGAAAAACATACTCATGTTCACGTTCTTCATTAGCTAATAACGCTTTAACATGTTCACGCTGCGTCGGTGCAGAAAAACACGCCGGGCAATTATCTAAAATCATTGGTAATTGTGCCCTATTAGCAAAATCGGTCATTTGTTTTTCACGTGCATAAACCAGTGGACGTATAATCCGTATATCGCCAGCATCATTGAGATAAGACGCTTTCATCGTTTGCAAACGCCCACTATACAGAGCTGACATCAAAAAACTTTCTGCTAAATCATCAAGATGTTGCGCCAATGCTAACACATTATAATTTTGCTCACGCGCCATACGATACATAATGCCACGCTTCATTCTTGCACAATAAGCACAAAATGATTTTCTTTGCAAATGTTCTTTTGCCTCTTCCATGATCGGTTGCGAACAATAAAAATATGGGATGTCCAATTCAGCAAGATATGGTTTAAGCGGTGATGGATCAAAACCTGGTATTTGTGGGTCCACCGTCAAAACACCCAATTGAAAATTGATCGGTGCGTAACGCTGCAAATGCGCTAAAATATGCAATAGTGATAAAGAATCTTTACCACCCGATAAACCTAATAAAATTCGATCACCATCTTCAATCATGGCATAATCGGTAATCGCACGCCCAACACAGCGTAATAATGATTTAGGGGGTTTTTGAATAGAAATCATGTGATATTTAATTAAATCCTAAGCTATAGCGAAGAATTCCAAAAAACGCTTAGTCTAGAATCCTTCGCTATATACTGAACATACTTGAAATCAGTAAAAATTTTGGAGTCTGAGAAATCGGATTTCTTCAACATTTATGATTTTCACAAAATTCAAAGGCGAACAGTATAGCTTTAAACTTTGTATTCATTTGGGCAAAAAATACTATATTCTCTGAAAAATCAGGAGAATTTTTTTGCGTTATAGTATTTTCAAAGATTTACGCGGACCTGGGTAGTGCTATAGTTTTTCAGATAAATAACTCACGCTGCGAACATGGATGTGAGTAGTCCCAGATAGCTAGGCGTTTCGCTTGCGAAAGGCATTACAGCGTCAAGTCATTGAGGAGAGCGTCTGTCGAGCTAGCGAGACTTCGCTGCCGCAGGACGAATCTGGGCAAACATCTGTGGCACGTCTGGCGAGGGCAAAATGGACATGGATGTCCATTTTGCTCCACCGAGCCCGTGCCACTCCTCTGTTACGCATTCTTCTTCGAGGTATTTTTTAGAACCACGATCTCTCCCTCCCCCTAACCCCCTCCCGCTGGGAGGGGGGACCGCCCGGTGGAGATTTCCAATGAATGAAAAATGCAAAATAATATATAATACAGTTATTTATCGTTTCAACTAACCGATAGAAAAATTCCACTGAACGGTCCCCCCTCCCAGCGGGAGGGGGTTAGGTGGTCCCTGAGCTTGTCGAAGGGGGAGGGAGAGATCGTTTTCAGGCTAAAGTAGACATCTTTCCTAAATAACATTAATTCATTAAAATTCAATGATTTATAAAAAATTGTGATATTCAATAAATAATTGATTTTAAAATAGAATTCGATTTAATAGGAAAGATGTCTAGTTTCGCTCCGCGAAACTTTAGCCTGAAACACAAAAATAGCCTCAGTTAAGAAAGATTTTTCTTGAAATCAAGAATCAAGGCTTTTTGGAAGCATTGTGCGTAACATGAGTAAATAATTTCACAAAGGGGGAACCTCCGTGTTCGCCCTCTTTTAAGTAGGGAAATTATTTTTCTGAACGTCACGTCTATAGGAAAGTAGTGATTTTGGAGTCCAAACTTTAGTTTGGGCTTGATTCTTAAAACATCTAATCACTCACCCAAAAACGCTATAGCTTTTTATTGAAGTCCAAAGCGCAAACTTTGAAAAATTAGTGGTTCGCTATTCTCTAAATTTAAGGATAATATAACAATGGATATTTCAAATAATTATATTTTATTGATGTTAATTTGTTTAGGCATGGTGATGATAATGCTTTTCATGGCCGTAAAATCTGTCCCGCAAGGACAAGAATGGACTGTTGAACGCTTTGGAAAGTATCTCCGAACCCTCGATCCCGGATTACATATTATCATCCCAGCGATAGATATCATCGGCAAAAAATTGAACATGATGGAACAAACCATAGATATTTTTGACCGATACACGATCACCAAAGATAATGCCACAGTGCATGTAGATGGGATCATTTTTTATCAAGTGGTTAATGCCGCACAAGCCGCTTATCAAGTCAAAAATTTCGATTACGCACTCAGAAAACTGGCAATGACTAACCTGTGAAATGTGATAGGTACAACTGCCTTCGACGATCTACTCTCGAAACGTGATATTATCAATGCACTAATACTGAAACACGTTGATGCTGCTACATCTACCTGGGGCATTAAAGTCCTTCGTTTTGAAATCAAATATGTATTACCGAGTGAACAGTTAATTGATTTTATGTCTGTGCAAATGATAGCTGAACGTACCAAACGTACACTTATCATTGAAGCTGAGGGTAAAAAACAAGCCACCATTTTGCGAGCCGAAGGAAGAAAACGAGCCATCATATTAGAAGCAGAAGCGTTTAAAGCGGCAACATTTCGTGATTCTGAAGCCAGAGAACGTTTTGCCCAAGCAGAATCCAGAGCAATAGAGGTGATTTCAAATGCCATTAACAGAGGCGAAATGCAATCACTCAACTATTTGCTGGCGATTAAATATGTAGGAGCCATTCAGCGTCTGGCAACCTCAGAAAATGAGAAAGACATGTTAATGGCTTTAGAAACTGCGGGAGCTATCAATGCCGTTAGCGGACTGAAAGAAATTGTCAAATTTTCCACACTGGAACCCGATAAGGAAAATACCCAAAACTAAAGCTTTGAACTCCAATTAAAATCCCCAAAGCCTTTAACTTTAGGCGATTTCCAAAAATGAATATACCTGGAATCGCTTGCACTGAGCGGTTGGTGAGCTTGTCGAACCATGTCGAATCATGATCTCGCTTGATGAGCTTGTCGAATCATATCGAAGGCAGTTATAGCGTTTCCCAATCAGATTAGGTACAGATTAATTATTATTTATCATATTAATGATAATTTTTGTACTTTAAGCTAATAGGGAACCGCTATATTAGAGTTGCCTTCGACAAGCTCAGGCAACGGTATAATCTTTCTTGGAAATCATCTTAGCTTTATAGCGTTTCCCGTTTGCAGTCCTCCACCATCCTCTCCTTATGAAAGGAGGGGAGCGAGGGGTGGTTGTCCTTCGCTAAATCGGAAAACGCTATAGCTTTAGCTTTGGATTAGGTTTTTTGAAGTCCAAAATTTACTTTGGCTATAAAAATAAAGGCTCATAACCTTATGATGAATTTTTTTAATGATTTTACTATCTTTGTATTAATCTTTTTAGGCATGGCAGTCATTTTAGTCTTTATGGGTGTTAAATCAGTACCCCAAGGACAACAATGGACTGTTGAACGTTTTGGAAAATATACCCGAACACTTGATCCCGGACTCCATCTTATCATCCCAGCGGTTGATGTCATTGGCAAAAAGTTGAGCATGATGGAAGAGGTGATGGACATCCCTGCCCAAGAGGTGATTAGTAAAGATAACGCTATGGTGCGCGTCGATGGGGTAGTTTTCTATCAAATTGTCAATGCCGCGCAAGCGGCGTATCAAGTGAGTGATCGCGTTTATGCCATTCAAAATCTAGCAACGACCAATATTCGTAGTGTAATGGGCGCAATGGTTTTGGATGAAGTGTTGGCTAAACGCGATATTATCAATGCCCAATTGCTTCGCATCATTGATGATGCAACGACACCTTGGGGTGTTAAAGTCCTTCGTGTTGAAGTTAAAGATATTTCTCCGCCTCAAGATTTAGTGGATGCGATGGCTCGCCAAATGAAAGCCGAGCGTGATAAACGTGCTATCATTTTAGAAGCAGAAGGTCAACGACAAGCGGAAATTTTGCAAGCCGAAGGTGAAAAACGGGCCATTATTTTAGAAGCCGAAGGTCGTAAAGAAGCCGCTTTTCGTGATGCTGAAGCAAGAGAGCGGTTTGCTCAAGCGGAAGCGAGAGCAATGGAAGTGATTTCAGAAGCCATTGTCAGAGGCAATATGCAATCAGTCAACTACTTGATCGCGATTAAATATATGGAATCGGTCAACCGTCTTGCCACCTCTGAAAATACGAAACTCTTGTTAATGCCATTAGAAACCGCTGGGGTTATCGGTGCAGTTGCCGGTCTTAAAGAAATTGTGAAATTTGCTACCCTAAAACCTGGCTCTTCACCTTCAACATAAAATAACAAGTTATGGATATTTTTTCGCAAATCAATTATTGGCACTGGTGGGTAATGTCAATATCTTTGTTAATGTTAGAATTTTTGGCACTTGGCACTTTTGGTTCCTTCTTTTTATGGCCGGCAATAGCCTCTGCGGCCCTTGGCTTTCTCATGCTTCTATTTCCAATGTTGCCCCTTCAAGTCCAAGTGCTGATTTTAGGCGTTATCTCCATAGTCAGTGTCGTGATTGGGCGTGCCTATTTGGGCAAACACCCACTCAGTCAAGATCAACCCTTTCTTAACCAAAGAGGGTCTGAATTGATAGGACATGTCTATGTAGTTAGCGATGCGATTGTCAATGGTCTTGGCAAAATCACTGTTGGTGATGGCGTGTGGATAGTTGAAGGGCCAGATTGCCCCGTAGGTACTAACGTCAAAGTAACCTCTGCTGGTGGTGTCCGTCTTAGAGTAGAACTCTATTCTGAAGAACAACCAAGGTCTGTCATTAGTAAAATTGTAGTTCGTAGCCCACTTAAAAGTAGCGAGAATGCCTAAAAATGAGTCAATCTAATGTGATTTCCATGACCTCAAAAGAGGCATGGCAACTAGTGCAGGATAATCCCAAGGCGATATTGATTGATGTTCGCTCTGAAATAGAATTCTTATTTATTGGTCATCCCAAAGGTGCGATACATGTGCCTTGGATAGATGAACCGGATTGGATAGTCAATCCCCGTTTTGCTGCCGAAGTGCGTAAACTCATGCTTGGTGGCGTGATTCATGATCCTGACGAAATGGATATAGAGGCTGTCCCGGTACTCTTAATCTGTCGTAGTGGTCGTCGTTCCTTGGAAGCCGGAAAAGTGTTAATGAAGGAAGGCTTTACTAAAGTCTACAATATCAGTGATGGTTTTGAAGGTCCCTTAGATGAGGAACATCATCGTAGCACATTAGGCGGTTGGCGTTTTGATAATTTACCTTGGGAACAGTGCTAATTAATTGTTAATTGTTAATTGTTAATTGTTAATTGTTAATTGGGAATTAAAATTGGACATGCGAATTAAGGGTTGAACAAATCATTGAAAAATAAAATAATGTTTCTTCCCATTTTTTTTCATAGAATACTGTTACTCAATGTGAAAATTTGGTAGTCCCTACAAAGCCATGCAGGTATTAAAAAATGACAAATATTGGACGGATTCGTAGGGTGGGCAAGCGGGCCTTAGACGTTAGACAAATCTACAGTTCTATCTCCCGCTTGCCCACCAAAAATAACCACCTCTATCAGTTTGTAAGGACTACCGAAAATTTAAACGCTTATAGAAGTTCAGATAAATAATTTCACAAAGGGCAGATATGCCCCTACATTACGCCCGTGGGGGCTTCCTTTAGTGTTCGCCCTCATTTATTCTATCTGAAAAACTATAGTTCGCATTGGACACAGTAATACACTGAACTTTAATCAGTTCCCTATTCACAATTAACAATTAACAATTAAACATGTTTCACTGTATTCTCTACGAACCTGAAATTCCTCCTAACACCGGTAATATTATCCGCCTGTGCGCCAATACGGGTGTACAACTACATTTAATTCATCCACTCGGTTTTGAATTGGAAGATAAAAAACTGAGACGTGCTGGACTTGATTACCACGAATTTGCCTCTCTAAAAGTCTATGAATCCCTTTCTAATTGTTTAGAAACTATACAACCTCCCCGTTTATTTGCTTGCTCAACACGCGGAAAAACTTGTTATGCGGAACCACATTATCAAGCACAAGATGCTTTTTTATTTGGTCCTGAAACACGCGGCTTACCACAGACATTACTTGATGAATTACCGCCTGAACAAGTAATACGCATTCCAATGCAGAAAGATAGTCGAAGTTTAAATTTGTCTAATTCAGTTGCTGTCATCATATACGAAGCATGGAAACAACTTAATTTTAACGTTAGGTGATTTCTAAGAAAAATTATACCACTGCTTGAGCTTGTCGAAAGCAGTGGTTGCCTTCGACATAATTCGACAAGCTCATCAACCGCTCAGGCAACAACTCCCCCTGGTATATTTATTTCTGGAAATCGCCTTAAATTTTGATAAGGAATAGTCACGAAATAACTTTCCGTTTTAGAAATCATCCCCCAACCCCTTTGTAAGGATTGGCTTGGGGGAGGTTAGCTGTAAGTTATTTCGTGACGATTCCTAAAACCAAAATAGCAATGAATGGTTTTGATTTTATGTAAATCTGGCAAATTCGACAAATCCTGATTGATTCAGCTCATTAAAAAAAAGTCCCTTGGCGTGTGAAAATGAGATTACTGAGAAGGTTGTTCAATCAACTCTTGTTGCCGTTCTTTAAGCTGATTAAGTACCAGTTGAATATGTACGCGGAGTGTGTAAAATTCTCCCATGTAGGACAATGGTACTGAAACTTGTCCAATCAGTTCTTTTTGTAAAGCTTTCATCTTCTGAATTTCTTCTTCAATGTCAGCTAATTGAGTGACGTTGTTCATGTCTTTTTCAACTTCACGCAATGTCCCATACCAGCGAAAAATCTTGAAACGTATGCCCCACTGATATAATGGCAAAGCACTTTTTAACAGCGGTATCATGATAGCAATGAGTGGTATCAACAAGATTTTTAAACGATCCACCATAGACGCAATCCAAAAGGGAAAGATTGTTTGTAAAAAACTTGGCCCATTTTTTAAAAAATACTCAGCATTTGAGTTAATAGGCAATTCAACGAATTGCTCAGAAGGAAATTGCCCTTTCTGTTCGAGCAAGCCACCGGTTTTATGGACTTTCATCATCGTCTGTAGCAACGGGTAAATAAGGTCCGGATGTAAATCTTCACGAGCAACCAACGTTGCTGTTGTCGCTAGTAAAGTTTTGTCTTCTTTGGGGATATTGTTTTCTAAATCTACCATGCCTTCCCCAATCTCAATACTGGTTAAATAGGAATAGCGATGACTATATGCCATATTGCGTTTAAAACCCAGCAACTCAATATCGGCACTTTTAAGGAGTTCAGCAATCACACTAGCAGTGGGAGACATGACAAAAAAAGCCGCATCAATTTTCCCAGTCACTAATTGTTGCTCTGCTTCTGTTGAAGATAATCCGAAAAAAGTCGTGTTGTTTTCTGTGACTTGGTTATCTTGCAATAATTGAATGGCAACGGGCCGTGTACCGCTACCTTCTTCACCCACAGCAATCCGTTTACCACGCAGATCAAACAGATATTCAATCGGCAACTCACGGCGATAAAAAACCCAGATGGGTTCATAAAACAAGCTGGCTATAGATTGTAGCCCTTCAATTGGCAATCCATCGACAGTACCACCTTGAACTAAGCCTACTGACACATCTCCGGCATATAACTGTTTAAGCACTTCAACCGAACCAGCTGTTGGTTGAATTTCCAATTGAATTTTTTGTTCTGCAAGAAGCTTTTGGTATTCCAAAGTAAAGGTATGATAACCACCGCCTTCTCTCCCGGTAGCCATACGAATTTCGTTAGGAGGTGGCGGATCAACAAATTGATAGGCAATAAGAAAACTTAATGCAATCAAAACAATAATAGGGACCCAAACTTTACAAGTATCACATTTCATCAATTAAACTCCATCAAAAATTTAGCACATAGTAATAACCAGGGAATTAAGGAATGATAATTCAATCACTCATAATTACGCATTAAATTTCTCAAGTGTTGTCATTTCAAGCGAAGCGAGAAACGAAGTAATGAGGTGAGAATCAATAGAGATTTCTCGTTTAGTTCTAAAATGACAAGCATTTTCAATTTTAAAAAAACGGTGTGCGTAAGATGAGTTAAATCACTTTAGATAAAGGCAATAAGAATAATGATATGTAGGGTACATAAAAATCTTTTAACATTTTGGCGAAATGAAAAATACTATTTCTTTAAGAAATAGCATTTTTAGAACAGTTAAAATACTTTTATCTACTGACATCTGATACCCATTTCAAGTTAGAATACATTTGAAACAGGTATAATCCTGCCATAAATATCTTATTTTTAAACACAAATTCTTTATATTTTTTGATTCCTGATTTTCAATTCTCAATCCCTATTCCCTATTCTCCCTTTCCCAATAAAACACGTTTCCAACCCAACAAATAACCATCCAATAACCAATATTGGCCTTCTTTTTCAATCAAAGGAATTTCTCTGGCATAATCCCCTTCCCAGGTTTGATTGGCAAAATTTTGCTCTGCAACTTGAATGATACCTACTTTTAAATCAACACCCGTTACGACTGCCACATGTCCGGTTTGAAAAAATGCTTTAGCATAAATCAGCAAATCACCAACTTGAGGTGCTTGATTTGAGCCATTGAGGTGAGAGGCTAATTTAAATTGTTTGCCATCAGCAACGCGGCTTACAAAATCAATTTTATGCCATAAATCTGCGGCAATATCGACATCACCATAAACCACACCTTGATGAGTTAAAAGCCAACGCCGCGCAAATTCAACGCATTGCCATTTAATACCGGTGTAGGTACCATTTTTATGATTTGGTTCAAATATCACACATTGCGCTTGACAATTTGAATAAGCGACAACGTTGCTCGATGCCACACCCAAAATTTTTCCATAAGGCGTTACGCAATCAATACGACATGCTTGAGACAATGGATTTGTTTTTGTCTCTAAAACGGAGTTTGCTTTGACGATAGTGGTCAGGATAACCATTAGCGTAAGGACAGTCGTTGTAAAAATAGCTATTTTGTTAAATCGAAAATGTTTACTTATCATAAAAATACTACTGTTACTTGATGCTCAAGTTTTAGATTTGTTATAGCGTTTTTGCTTTTAATGCGTTACAGCGTTATAGCGTTTAATACATAAATTATCAATAAATTGAAGATATTAAATGTATTTTATTCCATCAGGAATTGCTATAGCATGGTTCAAAAATAATGAATTAGATTTTAGCACACTGGTATTTTTCGTTGTGCTTTGCGCCAAAGACAAAGCGCAGCGAAGAACTCCAAGTGTTACTTTGAATTGAACCATGCCGATTTTTTATTAAAATTCCAAAGAACGCGTGATTTTGAACTTAGTGACAAAATCTGGTTTTGTTGAGATTTCGTAGCGAAGCTCGACTCGAAATGAAGTAACAAAGCTTCGCTACGCTCAATGACGAAAAAATTCAGTTTATAACCGTGCCCTACATATACTGAACGAGGTCACAACTTGGACTAAAGTTAAGTTTATGCCCACGCTGAGTATAATTTTAGATCGGTATCCAAAATAAATTTTGGACATCAATTGCGTTATTGCGAATGAAACGCTTTACAAGCTTGGCTAAAGCGTTGTTCTAAACGTTGTGTTTTATCGCTAGGAACTGCACCCGTTAAATGCCAAGTTTGTTCGATATCTTCTACCTCGGCTTGTGGTTCTACCGATTTTTTTTCGCCATCACGCATGGCAGCCGATAAACGACTCACTTGATAAGCTAACCGTGCTTTAGCAGCTTCTGGAGGAGAGTCGATACCGGCTAAAATTTCCAAGCGAATACATAAGATTTCCTTCTCTTCTAACGTTTTTTCACTGACCAAGTGGTCATCCGTTGAAGCCAAGGTATAGGCAGTTTGAAACCGTTGTTCCATAGTGGTTTCCCAATTGGCATTGTCCAGTTTTGGCCATTCTTCCCAAGCTGTTTGTAAAATGTTCTGCCAATCCGATTCGATTTGAATTTCCTCTCGAATCAGCGTACCTGCTTGTTCAAGTTCAACACAGAAAGCGGATTTTTGCTTGAGCAAGTTGAGTTGTTCATGACGTTCAGCGGCTAATTGGTCTTGGTATCGCCGATTAACGAGTCTACAGGCTTTATCAAAGCGTTCTTCTATCGCTTCCGCTTTAGCTTTTTTATTACGAAGTGGAGAACTCTTTTTATTCCAACCAGTATTCGTCGTTTGTTGCCATTCTTCCTTGACGGTTTCCACTTGCACTGGAGCTGTTTTGAGTGCTTCACCTTCTAAATTCGCTAACGCTTCAATTTTCTCGCACAATGCTATTTTTGAGGCGAGGTAAGATTGTATTTCCTTCTTATGTGCTTCTTGTTGCTCCTTACGGTGGTTAAACACCATATCACAAGCACCACGAAAAGTTTTCCAGAATTCACGTTCAATACGCCGATTGCCTGGTACGGTAACTTTCCATTGATCTTGCAATTTTTTAACTTGTACAATAGCCTCATCAATAGCCTCAGAAATACGCGAATCCTCTTTATTAATAGTGTTCTTGGTACCTCCATAAAATTTGATCAATTCTTGAAGCTGATGAGCGACTTTTTCTACTTCACCGATCAAATGTAGCCGAATACGACAATTTTTTTGACGTTCCACATCCAAGTGCGTTTCCAAAATATGCATAGTAGCTTGAAAACGTCGTTGTATGTCTTTTTTGAGTTTTCTATCTGTGGGACCAACACTTTTCCACTCTCTCTCGGTCTCTTGGATAAAACGATAAGCGTCTTTCCACTTAGGTTCTTCCCAATTCGTTTCTCGTTCAAAGGTTTCCAAACGCTCGCACAGTGATTGTTTTTGGAAAAAATTTTGCTCCCGGTGTTGAGATTTGATCGTAAAGTGAGAGCGACAGGGTTCATAAGCTGTCTGACAAGCTTCATTAAAGCGATCCCAGAGTTGTTGCGAATGACCTTGAGAGCCTAAATTTTTCCAAGTAGCTTGTGCATAGCGAATTTGTTTAGCCGTTTCTTCAGGGTCCCGTTCTTCACCAGGTTCACAGATTAGCTGTTCCATTTGTTGGCACAAGTATTCCCGGTAGCGTTGATAGACCATTTGGCAGGCTTTATTAAATTGCTCCCATCGTTCACGTGAATAGCCACTAGAACCGAGTCTCTTCCAAGCTGTTTGTGCTTCTTCTGCGAGATGGAACAGTTTTTCGGGATCATCTTGTTCGGTTTCTAACCAGTGTTCTACCTGTTCGCATAATTTTTCTCGTTCTAGTTTATTCCCCCAACTTTGCCAGCTTCGTAATTTGCCAATTTTAGCACCACAGGTTTGTAAACGCCGTTCCAGTGTTTTCGCTTTATCTATTGATAAGCCTTTGATGTTTTGAAACAACTGACGAACATTTTGTTCAAGTGGTAAAGCGGCTTTCAGTTCACCACGTTCTAGTGCTTCTTCTAAGTTTTGCAACTCTTGTTTGAGTTCATGCACCAGTTTAGAACGTTGTGCTTTTTGTTCTTGAAAGCGAGTTTGCAAGTCGTTTAAAAGTGTCTCAAAACGACGATTGAGTTCGGTAAAAAGTGCTAATGGTTTATCGGGTTGCGGCACTTGTTTCCAGTTGGCTTGTAGTTTTTTTAACGATTCTGGTTGTAGAATTTCGGTGTTATCCTTTAACCAATTAGAACCTTTAGTACATAAAACGTCCAATTGATTAATGGCTTGATGGTAATCTTGCAATTTTTGGTGTCGTTTTTGCACCGATTGAAGGGCACGGTTAAAACGCGCTTGCCATTGTTGCTCTTCTTGCGGCTCATCAATGGGGGGTGTTTCAGCCCATTTTTCTTGTATTTCATTGAAAGAATTTGAAAATTTTTCTTCTTCCTCACCTCCAATATGTTCACGCTTTTTCAAATCAATCAACTCTGCTTCCATCTGTTCACAGAGTGTTTTTTTAGCCGCACGTAATGGTATTCTTGCCTGTTCGCGTTGTTGTATTTCGAGAAAGGCTTGTTGATAATTAGTCAGTGCGTTCTGGGCTATTTGTTGTACTTTTTCAAAACGTGTTTGAACGTCAGGCTGGGCCTCAGTTGCAATCGCTTGCCAACTTTCTTGTAAATTTTTGAATTCATTATTTTCTTTCAGAATTTTAGTGTCATCTTGAACGGCTTTAACCAATTGTGCATCAGAGATTTGAGAGGTTAAACGGCGTGCTAAACTCTCTAATTTACTACAGATAGCCTCACACTTAACTTTTATTTGTGCAGGGCGTTCCTGAAGTTCAAGCAATTTATCCAATTTTTCACGTGCTACCCGACTGACTCGTTTATCATGACCACGTGTTCCCTTAAAGACTCGTTCAAGGGTGGATTTTTGAGTGAGTTTTTGGACAGCCGCCAGACGAACTACACCAGCAGAATCATTAATAGCAATATCGCCCAATAGTCCTTCACGTTTTATTTTTTCAATCGCAGCCATTCGTAGTTCAACTTCTGGCCCTTTTTGTCCGATATAAATGATAAGGTCAGCATGAGTAGTGTTGTTGAGCCAAGCCAAACGTAGTTCTAAGGAAGGACAATCGTTTTTCTGACCGCAAAGCAGTTGTTTAAGGCGTTGTTCAGCGGATTCTTGTACACTATTGTCTTTATCCTTAAGAGCAATTTGTTCTAATAATTCTAAATGACTTATTTTATTTAAAGCGGTCCGTCGCACTTCAGCAGCATCGTCGTTTTGTGCCATTTCAGTTAAAATTTCAGGATCGTCTAGCTTACTGATCTCTGATTGACGAATCTGGGGATCAGGGTGTTGCCATTTCGGTTTAAGGAATTTGGAAAAAATCATAATTTTTCAGTCAATAACTCAAGTAATGCACACTGTTTCCAAACTAAACTTTGTTTCTATTGAAATAATAGAAGAAGTTTGGAGCGTAACATGAGTTGATAAATTAGAAATAGGATACCTTGCAAAATGTAAAATATATTAAGATACCTTATAGTATATGTCCAAAATAAATTTTAGATTCAATAAAACGGTTTTTGGAATCCAAAATTTATTTGAGATAACCCGTTTAATGGTTTGATAAAATTTGTTTTTCAATTAAAAAACATAAAAAATAGCACAGATTGCGAATAGGTTATTTGCCATTTATTATTTTTAGTATAAAGTCATTATTTAAATAGGTATATAGAAATATTAGGTCTTTCTAAATAAAGTATTGATTTTTCATAAAATACCTAAACAGGTTTCAAAAAACCGGTCAGGTTGCATTTTTTTCAAAAGAGTATGTCATTTGGAGCTTAGGCGATTTTCAAAAATGAATATGCCGGGAAATTAGCCTAGAAATCTCTAAAAAAAGAGAGATTGAGCATAACACAGCGAAATTACTTCGTTGCTTTCTTAACTATAAATAACAATGAAATCAAAATAATTATTTAAAAATTGGGTAGTCATACAAAGCTAGTGATTTTAGAATTGAAAATTAATATCCAAAGCTAAGGAATAGTCACGAAATAACTTCCCGTTTTAGAAACATATTCCAAGCATCCAATATTTCGGATTTTAAACATGGATTTTAATGTGAGGGTAGTTTTTTTGCCTCCCCTACATTGATTTTTCATTATCCAAAAACTTGAAGGTATTTCCCCAAGTCGCTCCTTTATAAATAAGGGGATAGGGGGTATGATTAGGGTTTTTTGTGAATTAAATCATCGAA
>Ga0233403_10000179_pt1 | contig 28814 bp, 6 predicted proteins | sample Na_oxic_1_MG_FD_179866 | JGI IMG/M metagenome (GOLD analysis project Ga0233403, IMG submission 179866) | Seawater microbial communities from Saanich Inlet, British Columbia, Canada - Na_oxic_1_MG | ecosystem: Environmental > Aquatic > Marine > Inlet | place: Canada: British Columbia | collected...
ACTTCTAAAGTGGAATGTGATCTCGCTGAGTTTCAAGAACAATTTGATGAAGCACAATCAGGTTTTAATCATGACTTGACACAAGAGAAAAAAACGACGGTTAGTGATTGGGAAGAACTGCCTATGCCCTCAGCAACCGCCTATGATTATGCTTTTATTCCTCCCAGTACCACTGCCCGTATGGAACAGGCGGCTAAGCGAAAACGGCAACGTAATTGGAGTATTCTAGCTTTATTGTTTATTGGAAGCATTATCGGCGGTATCTATTTTGCGCTAGATTATGAACGCGGCCTCAAACAACAGTTGGCTGATTTAAAACATCGTACTGACAATGTGAGTCAATTACGGGCCCAAGTGAATGAGATAGAGGCTATGATTGGGCCAGTTAAACACTTTCCCCGCCAAGAAGTGGTGACAATACTTGAGGCATTAGATCAAATGATTCCAAAAGACAGTTGGATTACCAGTTTTTACATTGAAGGGGGCGCTGTTAAACTTGAAGGTTTGAGCCCTAGTCCGACTGAATTGGTAGAAATGTTATGGAATAATCCCCATTTAACTGGAGTGAAAAGTGATGGTATTACTAACGTTAATAATCGCAACGAAGACAAATTCCGTATTAAATTCCAATTGAAACATTTTGATTTGAGGGCCTATTGGATGGAATATTTTCCAGATAAATGATGAGGAGCCAACAGCTAAAGCAGTTGTCTAAAAGCTCAAGTCACCTAAAGGTGACTAACCCTATTTTTTCAGGGTCAAAAGGGGTGCGATTAAAAGTGCGGGGGACACACCCACCTAGCCAACAGCTAAAGCAGTTGTCTAAAAGCTTAAGTCACCTAAAGGTGACTACATCCCCACAATCGTATTTATTAGCATTATTACTATAACAAAATTGTGAAGACTATTCACAATTATAATTTGCGCTTTTTTGGAAGTCAAAATCCATTTACATAAGCCCGTTTTAGCAAAAACGGGCTGCATGTTAGTCACCTTTAGGTGACTTGAGCTTTTAGACAACTGCTTTAGCTGTTGGCTAGGTGGCTGGTTGGCTGGGTGGTCTTTCTATTTCCGCTCTCCTGCACTAGCAGTTTAAGTTGCCCCAAGTTGCCCAAGGCCAGAAATCTATAAATGAACTCTTGAAATTTTGAACAAAATGATAAAAATGAATTTCACGCCAGTTTTGAGTTTTACTGGTCTTAAAAAAAGTGTCAGGCCAAAATAGGTGCTAAGAAATATTCCCATTTATACTTAGATAAATGGTGGGCAACAAAAACACGTTACCCACCCTACATTGATCTATTGGGGCCGGCAACAAAAACACGTTACCCACCCTACATTGATCTATTGGGGCCGGCAACAAAAACACGTTACCCACCCTACATTGATCTATTGGGCCGGCAACAAAAACCCGTTACCCACCCTACATTGATCGATATGGTGGGCAACAAAAACCCGTAGGGAGCCCTACATTGATCTATTGGGGCCGGCAACAAAAACCCGTAGGGAGCCCTACATTGATCTATTGGGGCCGGCAACAAAAACCCGTAGGGAGCCCTACATTTTAAATGGTGGGCAACAAAAACCCGTTACCCACCCTACATTTTGATAACTGATAACTGATAACTGATAACTGATAACTGAACTGACACAGTTGTTGTTTTATAAGTTTGTCCCCAAATAATGTGATTGTTGGATATGTAAAACCTTTCAATTCCTGATAACTGAGTCGTGGGCAACAAAATTCCAAGCGATTGGAATCGCCCACATTACAACTAACGGAGAAACAATATGGCTTACGAAGTCAATGGCGAAACGATTGAAGCTAACGAGAAGGGTTACTTGACCAATCTGGATGATTGGAATGAAGACGTGGCGAAGGCCATCGCGGCGCAAGAGGATATTGGGGAATTGACTGAACGCCATTGGAATGTGATCAACTTCCTGCGTGATGAATATCTCAACAATGGTGGCAAGCAGCCCAATATACGGAATCTCGTCAAGGAGATGCAAAAACAGTGGGACGACAAAAAGGTGGATGCCAAGGCCCTTTATGAATTATTTCCTAAGAGCCCTGATAAACAAGCGAGTATCGTTGCCGGATTACCAGAAAGCAAGCGTAAAGGAGGCTATTAACGGATAGTCGTTTTTATCACCGCGTAATACCTGCCATTTTTTCAGAGAGGATCGAACGCTGATTCTCATGATTAATCGGATTAACGCTGATTTTTTATCAGCGTTAATCATCGCATCAGTTTAATTTGCGTTTTATTGAGTTAGGCTTCATTTTTTTTCTCAGTATCGGTATGGTTTTGCGATTGGCCCAACATGGCTTGCCATAACGTATTTTGTAGGGCCGTTAAAGTGTGTAGATGTTCAGGTAGAAAAGGCTTCATGATTGTAGCCGGATCAAAGCCTTCCATACCCGCCGACATATTTTGTCGAATGATTTCTAATATTTCATGTTGTATGGGTTCCAAATTGGGTAACCCAAAAAAACTCCGTAATTCTTGCGGAGTCGCATCAATGTCAAAATGTATTTTCATGCTTTAATTCCTCGTAGGGTGGGATCGCTTAGTGCCCTGCGCCCGCTTGCCCACCATCCTGAACTTATTTAAGGGGCAGGCAACAAAAACACGTTACCGGCCCCCGACATGTTTAACCATTAATCATTAACCAAAAACTGAAGTGGCGCAACGCCATTAAAAACAATAACGCCATCGTCTAGGCGATAGCCGACATAAACCGTCAATTCTCCCCCCTTCACTGCAAGTGTCTCAAGCGCAACAGGAATTTCTAATTGCGTTGGCAATTGCTCATAAACCTCTACTGCCGTTAAGCTGTCCAAGTCATTTGTCCAAGCTTGCCACCTTGAACCATCAAAGCTATAAACCGTTTGTTGCTTATCCAATTGATGTTTTGCCATGACAATGATATCAGCCTTTAGTCCAACATGCCGTGAATCGACGCGCACCCTAGTCGAGAATTTTAAGTTGTCATGATAGGCAAAGCGCGTTTTATGACTACGGGTGCCATCCGATTGATAAACAATCGTTTCAAAAAAACTGGTGGCCTTGATGTCATTGCTAGTCGGCGTTTTTGCCGATTCAATACGCCTGTCAATACTCGCACTGTTACCCACAAAAAAATGCAATGGTGAGAGACGATTGTGAATAATCGTACCGTCTTTTAAGCGGTAAGCGACAATCAGCATAAATTCCCCTGGCGCGATGGGCCCATCATAAATAAAAAACTCAATCTTTTCAGGGAGTTGTGGATAATAACGTGCCGCTGGTATCGTGTTGATTTGACCATCCCACATTCCCCAATGAATGAAATCGCGGGTAAATAAGAAATGCTCAGTTAAAGTCGCATACAATCCGACGATCAAAATATCAGCCGCTTGCCCAACATGCCTTGGCTCGATGGTGATCGTCGCAGAAATATCTATAGATTGGGCCTCGGTATGTGTCAGCATACTGCGCTGGCTTGCTAACTCATCATCAATGAGAACGCGGTTTGTAAAGCAGGCATGAGTCGCTACAGAATGGCCTTTTGCATCAAATCCCAACGCATTCATCTCATCGCAATCGGGTTTTGGGGGGCTTGAATCTGGTTTGCTCATTGTATCCGCTTGATCATCAGTGATTGCATCATCATCAGTAATTGCCTCATCATCAAGAATTGTCACACCACCACTTGTTGCCCCTGTTTCTGTCACGGCTGTCACAGGTGTCTGCCGCTTGGGGATAAGCGTGACATCTGTTGGCTGCAGCCCTGTTGTGATGCTATTGTTCTGCTCCCCCTGATTTATAGTATTGCCAGAGGCTTGCGTTGTCACTTGACTTGTGTCACCTTCAATCACGGTGAGATTTGTGCTATCGCCTGTGGCTTGTGTTGTCACTTGACTTGTGTCACCTTCAATCACGGTGAGATTTGTGCTATCGCCAGAGGCTTGCGTTGTCACTTGATTCATGTCATCCCCAACCACTGTGATATTGAGGGTCGTTTTGTGATGCCCCGTGTCAGTGATAACGAGTTTGGTGTTACCGACGTTGCGGCCGGTGAGCATGAATTTGACTGCACCCTCACCGAGCGGTGTCCAAGCCTCTAACGAAACCAAGCGACTGTCAGGTATTTCACTAATTGAAACAAGCCCTGTTCGATTGTTCAGGCTTAGGGCTACGCTTTGACCGACTTTCATGATTTGATTTAGCGTTTCAGTTTCAGCGTCACTTGTTATTGGTTCAACCGTTTTCGTTTCAGCGTCGCTTGTTATCGGATCGACCGTTTTCGCTTCAGAAAGCTGATCATCGGCAATCACCTTAATATAAAGTGTTACTTGTTGTGAAGAGCGACTGTCTTTGACAATCATTTCTGTTTCGCCAATTTCCCTGCCCGTGATAATCAATTCGCCTTCGCCATTACCGAAGGGTTTCCAAGCGTCTACTAAAACCAAGGCAGGATCGGGTATAGTCTTGATAAACAGTACACCTTGCCCTTCACCAAGTGTCATCTTTAACGTTTCATGCTCTTTGAGCGTGACGACCAGTGATTTCGGCTCACTTTTGCCTTCAATACTTTGAGATGAAGGAGAGGGACGATTCTCATTTTCGCTGGCCGTCACATCCCTCGGTTGAGATGAAGACGAAGGCTGATTTCCAGTACTCACATTCACGCCTGTCACATTCATTGGTTGAGATGAAGAGGAAGGCTGATTTCCAGTACTCACGCTATTGGGATTTGTCGATTCCCTAGCTGAAGATGACGTTTCGCTACCGGGCCTGGGTGTCACGGTTGTCGAATCTGAGTTCGATTGCGAATCCGAGGGATTCTGATTGCTATCTCGCGGTATCACGTTCGTTAAATCAGATTCCGTTGTGTTATTCCCTGTTGGTGTCGTCCGGCTAGTTTGTTGACTATCAGGGATAGCATCATGATTCGCATCACCACCATTAGGGCCCGCATCTTCGACAACATTAGCGATGCCATCATTATCATCATCAGCGCCAAATTGAGGTTGACAGTTTTGAGCCGTTTCGGCACTGACAGTGATAGTCTGTTTTTGAGCAACATCACACGTCCAGCCAATTAATGCCAGGCCGGGCTTGGGTGTAGCCGTCATTTCGACTTGCGCTTTGCTCAGTTCATCGGCAGTGCAATTGTTTCCGCACAAAAGGGCTAGGTGCGGTTTGGTAGTCACTTGCCCCTGTTCAGTCTTGATCACAATCGGTTGAGTGGCTAAATCCGCGATTGGTATAGTTTGGTTTGGCGAAACCTGTTTCGCCCCAGTTTGGCTTGGCGAATCTTTATCGCTGTTGGTAGGCGTTTCGGTTTTCTGTTCCCCATTTTCTAATGGTTGACTTGATGTATTGGGTGATGTGGATGCGGTTATCTGTACAAAAACAGCCCTGCATTGTCCAATATTGTAGTCATTATCGACAAATACATAACCACTGTTATCGCAATGCCCTCGCCAACCTTCAAAACGCCAACCGGATTCAGGTGTTGCCGTCAATCTGACTGCACGACTACCATCATAGTCTTCTGAGCAATCCGTACCACAGTCAATCCCAGCACCTGTACTGACAACAATACCCTTTCCATCTTTCAAGACGCTTAAGCTAAAGGGTGTACCAACTGGTTTTTTATCATCAGTGGCCTCAATGGTTTTGTCATCATCCGCATGCGGGGTTTGGGTTTGAGGATCATTTGGGCTGCCGATAGCCGGTTTATTGTCATCAGTGGGCTGGCCAGTCTCAGTGGTTTTCTCATCCGTAGGGGTTCCCGCATTCTGCGGAGCTTGATCACCCGTCGTCACTTCAAAAACAGCACTACATTGTTTATACGGCAACTCCTTTTGAGAGACTTGGCCTGAATCATCACAATGGCCTCGCCAAGCTTCAAAAGCCCAACCAGGTTCAGGTGTTGCAATCAGCGTCACATCAATACCATTAGCATATTCTTTAGCGCACTCAGTACCACATTGAATACCAGTCGGTTGACTGGTGATAATACCCTCACCGCTTTTAGTCACGAACAACTGAAAGGGATTAAGCTTAGCGGCAACGGAAACAAATAAGGCTTCACAGCTTTTTTCAACCAAAGAACTCAATCCGTTTATACCGTTAATCCGTTGTACTATCACAAGCCCGGCTTTATCACAATCCCCTTTCCAGCCCTCAAATACCCAATCTTGATCAGGTGTTGCCGTCAACGTCACTTCACGACTGCCATCATAGTCTTCAGAGCAATCCTCACCACAATCAATACCAGGCAGCGAGCTCACAATGGTACCCTGACCGTTTTTCAAGACGGTTAAGCTAAACGGTGTCGCGGCTTTATCATCCGTCGGGGTATCAGTCTCATCCGTCGGTTCATCCGTCGTCACATCCGACACAAAAACAGCCCAACATTGCTTACTGGAACCTTGTATCGTCACCTGCCCTGTTTGATCACAATGGCCTCGCCAATCTTCAAAGCGCCAACCGGGATTCGGAATCGCTATCAGGGAGACTTGAGTACCCTCATCATACTCTTTCGTACACTCTGTTCCGCAGTTAATACCAGCAGGTTGACTGGTGATCGTACCCTGACTACTGGTAGCAACACTTAAAGTCAACGGTAACACGGGGACAAAAACCGCTTCACAGAGTTTATGATTATCAAGCGTCACTCGGCTGTCTTCATCACAATCGCCTTGCCAAGCTTGAAAAAGCCAACCATCACTCGGTTTTGGAATCAGCCTGACTTCAGTACCTTTATTATAAGTATGATCAGCCAGCGTACACTCTTCAGCACAATCAATCCCCGCAGGTTGACTTGTCACAGAACCCTTGCCTTGGGTAGTCAGCGTCAATTTAAACTGTTGCACAAAAATAGCCTGACAGAGTTTATCTTTATCAAGCGTCACGCGCCCTTTTTCATCACAATCGCCTTTCCAACTGTCAAATCCCCAACCCGCACTCGGTTTTGGCGTAAGCCTGACTTCAGGGCCACCATTATAAGTGTAATAACATTGAGCATTATCATTGCTACAATCAATACCCGCCGGCGAACTGGTAATCGCACCATTACCTTGGTGTGTCACCAATAATTTAGCCGGAACGGCTTCAAAATGCGCGACACACGATAAATCACTCAACATCAATAAGCTGCCATCTTCACAATCAGAGCTACCGCTCCAATGACTGAACTTGGAACCAGGTTTCGCAGTCGGTGTGAGGGTAATACTGATAGCTGTCGCAACGGTTTTTGTGCAAGGGGCACTGTCATGATCACAGTTAAAATCACCCGGATTCGTCTTAACACTTCCCTTACCCTCACCGTCAAAAGTTATTCTCAAATCCACAGTTGACGGCCCAGAGGGTGGTGGTGATGAGGGAGGTGGTGATGGAGGTGGTGCAGGTGGTGGAGAAGGTGGTGGTGAAACTGGTGGCGGTGCAGGTGTCGTTTTTACCCAAGTGTCGCTGGCATCTCCGCTTAAAGCGTCGGAAGCGCTATTCTGAATATCCGATGAAGCCGCTGTTAAGCTCAAGAGATAGGTACCATCGCTATCCGTCAAACTAGACAAATTGCCAAGTGTCCAAGTGAGGTTATCAGTGGTATTCAGCGTTTGTGCGCCAGTGAGCAGATTGCTACCGCTATCGCGGCTCAAAGTGAGATCGTCGAGATCAAAACCCGTTACCACTTGACTGAATTGAATCGTTATAGTATCAGTATCGTCTTCTCTTGGATCAGGACTCACATCAATAACATCAACGCTGGGGGCATTCTTGACCCAAGTTTCGCTGGCATCGCCACTCAAATCGTTGTCATGGCTATTCTTGATATTCGACGAAGCCGCCGTCAAGCTCAGGAGATAGGTACCCTTGCTATCCGTCAAACTAGACAGATTGCCCAATGTCCAAGTGATGTTATCAGTCGTGGTCAGCGTTTGTGCGCCAGTGAGCAGATTACTACCACTATCAAGCGTCAAACTGAGATCACTGATATCAAAACCCGTTATCGCCTCACTGAATTGAAGGGTTACGCTACTCACACTGTTTTCGCGCGGATCAGGGCTGACATCAACAATATCATCAACCGTTGGCGTTGAAGACGTTGTATCATAACTCACAAGGTTATCTGTACTTGTGCTTGCAACATTGTTGTTATTCGCCACATCGGTAACCACACCGGCCGCAATAGCCGCCATCACAGTACCATCCGTCGTCATGCCACTGACGGCAACATTATAGGTAGTCTTGTTCTTTGGGGCTATTTCAGTAATCACCTTAGTGGTTGCACCAGCAGTGCCACTGAGCGTCACATCAGTTTCTGTGAAACCGGTTACTTTTTCACTGAAAACGACTTTAAAGTTAATCGTTGAACCTGTCGTGGGATCCGCTTGACTGCTATCTTGATCGATAGTCACCGTCGGGGGTTTACTGTCAATGGTATATTTTTCATTTGGATTACAAGTACCCGGACAATTTCCATTACCTGTTCCTGTATTACCTAGAGATATATCATATTCATTCTTGATCGAATCATCATCCTCAAGTTTTAATTGTAAAGTACCCTCACTATCCGCATTGATTTTCACAGTAACAGTGTAAATGGTTTCTAAAGAAACCCCATCAGGAGAAACGGATTCAATAGTCCCCACAACACTGCCCGTTGTATTCAGATCAAAATCGTCTTTATCAACGCCTTTAACCTTTGGTTTAAATTCAACCGTGAACTGAACGGTATCAACATTCTGGGGAGAATCGCCACTACCACAGGAACTGGGATTACCACAGGTGATTTTGGAAACTGAAGGCGCTTGTGCTTCATAGGCTCCCCTATCGACAGTTGTTCGAATAATGCGCGTCTTGCCCTTTAAATCCTTATCAGGCGTACTGACACCCCCCGGCACATTATCGTTAAAGCCCGTATCAATCGCCGGTGAAGTGTTTTGTAATTGAAAATCGCCACCTGTGGTTTTTCCGGGCGTAATAGAGGTAATAAACACGGGATCAAGTGCGAAGTTACCGCCAGTAGGGAAAGGATTCAGCGGATGCGGCGCATCTGGCAAAGGCGAGGGGGCAGACAGATTATCTGTGCTTCCCGTCCAACCGCCTTCCACGATGGAATAATTAACCTTGGTTGTGCCACCACTGTCCGTATGAATCTGGGCTGATTCATCAATACCCCCACTGTCTTCATTTTGCCACAGGATACTGTTGTTCACTGTCAAGGTAGTGCTACTGTCGTTATAAATACCACCACCGCTAGTAGCAGCTTTATTGCCGCTAATGGTGACTTGGCTGAAAGTGGCCGTCAGATTTTTGTTATAGATAGCGCCACCGTTAGTTGCCTGATTGCCGCTAAAAAGACTATTACTGATCTCTGAGAGAGTATTGTTCCCATTATACATGCCACCGCCATTGCCATTTTCCGCCTCATTGCCCTTGAAGGTAACACGCTTGATGGCTGGCAAACTAGTTGTGCGGTCTTCGTTATACAAGCCACCGCCATCATTGGTTGCCTTATTATTAATAAAAGTGAGCAGGTTTAAGGTAGGAGCACTGCTACTATCGTTATACATTCCACCGCCATGATTGGAAGCCTCATTAGTGCTGAATGTCACCCAGCTGAATGTCGGGTTGCTATTGTTGTTATACATCCCCCCGCCATTGATTGCCTGATTTCCGCTAAGGCTACCACCGCTTATCGTGGGATTGCTATTATCGTTATACATCCCGCCACCGTGCTTTGAAGCCACATTATTAATCATTTTGATTTGAACCAGCTTGGGACTACCATTTTTGTTATAGAGGCCGCCACCGTTCTTTTCATCCGTACCACTGCCATTGGCATTGCCCGCTGTAATGGTAAAACCATTGAGAACAGCAGTATTGTCGTTGCTCTCACTCGTCACAACGTGAAAACTGTTATCACTATCACCACTGGCACCAATCTCACCACTGAGAAGGGTATTGGCCCCATTTTTTTCAGCGCGGGTATCCTTTGGGCTAATTTCTTCGTTGTTCGGAGGGTTAAAACCGCCGTAAAGGCTTATACCGTTTTTGAGTTGGAATGTATCCGTGCGGGCCGTTCCTGGTTTGTAAGTGCCCTGAGCAACCCATATTTGATCAATAGGACAAGTACCACTGTAAGTAAGCGCAGATTGCAAATTGGTAAAAGCATTTGTCCAATCAAAGCCTGTGCTATTTGTAGCATCGTGATCAACATACAAGACAGCGGGCCCACTGATGAGCAGATTATCAATTCGCCAAGTGCCAGTAGTCTCTTCAGCATTGTAACCATAGATTCTGAAGTAAACGGTCGATTGATTCGCAATCTCTGTGAGGATATTGGTTAAATCAAAGCTATGTACACGCCACTTTTCATCATCCGCGACTTGAGTGCTTGTGTCAGCTATCTCGTTGAAAGTGCTACCATCAAGACTGTAATGAATGACAAAATTTCTGATACCGGTTGCTGAACGTCGTTCATCAAAAGCGAGTTTGATTTTAGAAAAGCAGGTCAAATTGACTTGAAATTGGAAATAGCTATCGAGAGTAGTCGTTGTTGACCATTCATCGAATTGCCAGGCTTCTCCAGACTTACCAGATTCAAATAGAGGATTGCTGACACCAGCACTCGAAGCTGTTGCCCCAGTGTTAACATCAGTAGAAGCTGTTGTATCTTTATCAAAATTCCATTTGACAATCTCTGTAATGCCGGCAGCAAGCACAGCATTTGATCCGACTAATACGCATAGTAAGATTGATAAGGTTGATAGTGGTTTGCTTAACATAATTATTTCTCCTTGTTTTTTTTCAACACAGAGTTCACAGAGAAACACGGAGTTTCACAGAGAAAAACTCTGTGGCCCTCTGTGGCCCTCTGTGGACTCTGTGTTGCGTCTTTTACGCAACACACATGATTAGGGTTGTACCCCTAAACGTAAGGTTTCCCCACCATTATAGAAAATATCCCCATTTTCTAAACGATAGCCAACATAAATGGTGTAATAACCCGGTATATTATTGTTGAACTGATCCTGAAACAGGGGAATATTTTTCAGCACCGGTTCAAGTGTCACATTGGGAATAGAGGCTTCTAAACTGATTTCATCAGCGGCCCAAGTGCCCCAACGGGGCGCTTCAATTGGATAGACTGGCTCCTTTTCATGACGCAAAGCCACCATCAAAATATCCGCCTGTTGCCCGACATGTTCTGGATCAAGCACAATCGTTGTCACTAAACCAACCGGTTGATTGATAGCCGTGTTGAATGGGTTATCAAAATGATCATCTTGATAAGCAAAATTCGCAAAGTAGGTGGTGGTGGGCAGTTTCTGCCCCGCTGCATCTAAGCCAATGCTATTGGCAATCCTCAGTTGAATTGGGCTGTGATTAAAAACAACCTTATCCCCAGTTAGGCGATAACCGAGATAAACAAAATATTCTCCCGCTACGCCTCCAAAAGAACCGGCATAAATCGGAATCTCTAGGATATCAGGGAGTTGAGGATAATGTTGTGCTGTCGGTAAGCTCTTCTGATTATCCCAAAGTTCCCAACTATGCCGTATTGAGTCCGTCAGAAAGTAGGATTCGACAGGTTCAAAGTGGCGTCGATATCCGGCTACCATGATCAAATCAGCAGACTGTCCGACATGTTCCGGTTCTACGCGCACAAAGGCTTTAATCGTTAAAGCGTCAGAATAGTCAAAAGTCAGATTGTTGCCCACTTTCTCTTCTTGGTTATGAATAAACGGTTCAAAAATGCTGGCAGCCTGAATCTCATTGTCACCGGGTGTCTTATGCGATGGGATAGCCATATTCACGCTGGCGCTGTTACCCACAAAGAAATGTAGCGGTTCAAGGCCATTGTAGATGATGCTCCCATCTTCTAAGCGATAGCCGACAAAACTGGTGTATTCCCCTGGCATGGGACTGAAATCGCCTTCTGCAATGAAAATCTCTGTTTTTTCAGGTAGTTGATGGAAATATTGCGCCGTTGGCAAATCCGTGATTTCAGGAGCCCATAATCTCCATGTTTGCTGATCACGCATGTAGGCGATATCAGTTGTCAAAGTGTGATACACCACGACGAGTAAAATATCAGCAGCCTTCCCCTGATGATTGGGATCGATGCTGATATTGGTGGCTAATCTCAGGTTTTGTGCTTGAGTACGGGTTAGCCAACTGTGGTTGGGTTGCAGAACGTTACGGACACTCAAGTTGTCGCTAAAGCAAGTTTGATTATCCACCAGACTATTTTCTTGATCAACGCCTAATGCATTCGTACAGGTGGGTTCATAAACCGGTGTTGTAGGGTCGCTTGTCGTTCCGGGATCGCTTGGATTGGTCACGCTTCCGGGCACATTGACGGTCACATCACTTGGGTTGATCACGGTGCCTCCCCACGGTGGGTTGATCACGGTTCCTCCCGAGGGTGTGACAGTACTTCCAGACGGCACATTGACGTTGACATCACTTGGGTTGATCACCGTTCCTCCCGAGGGTGTGACAGTACTTCCAGAGGGCACATTGACGTTGACATCACTTGGGTTGATCACCGTTCCTCCCGACGCTGGGTTGGTCACGGTTCCTCCCGACGGTGGATTGGTTACACTTGTGCCCCCAGTCGGGCCAGTTGTGGTTCCCGTTCCTGCACCACTGGTTGGCTCTGTCATACCTTCACCTCCAACAACGATTATATTGATGGTTGTTTTTTGAGGCGGGGTGCTGTGATCACTAATCACGATTTTCGTTTTACCCACGCTTACTCCGGTTAAGCTCAATTCAGCAGTACCCGTCTCGCCAATCGGTGCCCAATTCTTTAATAAGACGATGGCCTGATCAGGTATTTCGCTGATTGAGAGTTCACCAGCTCCACCCGCAACCGTGAAGTCTAAGCTTTGACCGACTTTGATGCTGGTTTGGAGGGCTTTAATTCTCAAATTGGCAGCGTCGCCCACTTCAGGAGGATTAGACGCTTCAAGCGACGGCTTCAAAGCAGTTTCATTTTCAATGACCGTAATGTAAAGGGTGACGGTTTGCAAAGGATTAGCACTGTCACTGATCACCATTTTGCTTTCACCCACGCTCTGGCCAGTCAAGCTGATTTCGCCAGCTCCCGCGTTTAAGGGAGTCCAAGCGTCTAATGAGACGATGGTATGATTGGGTATTTCTTTAATTAACAGTTCACCCTTGCCATCGGCCAGCGTGATTTGTTCAGTCTCCCCCACTTGAATCGTTGTGGTTAGCGATTTAATTTTGAGTTCAGGACTGTTGGTATCCGCACTGGCATCGACTGCTTGACAAGAAGGACAACACACTTGACAAGGTGCTGCGTTGTAGCAAGAGGTGCCCTGGCTTGAAGAAGAGGAACCACTATCGTCATCCATAATGGTTAGCACGGCAGGTTCAGGTGTGGCAATGATGGCTCTACCTGTGGGATTCAATAGGTTTAGCTTTACCGTTTCATTGTCTTCTGAAGTCGCGTCATCTTTAATCTTCACCGTGAAGGTTTTCTCACTACAATCCCCGTCTTCCCAAGTGAGGGTGCCCGTACTGGCAAGATAATCATCAGGTTCCGCTGCGGTACCGTCTTCCATGTCGTAATCTACCGTAATGCTGCCTTCACATTTACCCCGACGGGTGACGCGAATGGTGGCAACATCAGCAAATTCATCCACTTGGTAACGAGACACTGACCATTGCACGGTATCGGGTGTGATGGCCACAGCACTGGTATGTTGAATCCTGCCATCGGTGGGGGAACTATCCCCTAATTCACCATCTTTCAGGGTAAACGTCGCCGTGGGAACGGTTTCTCCAGCAATCGTAGTCGTCGATAATTTTGTCGGCAAATCTTGCCATTCGGCGGTTTCCGGATCACCAGGCGTGGTGGGTACATATTGACGATGTTGTTGATTCTTTAAATCATCGACACCGTGATAGTAAGTCACGATCTCTGCCTCTGGACAAGCGATGTCAAAGTCAAACGGGGGAGCGGTCAAGTTTTGGCCATCAGCGGGCAAGTTTTGCTCATTGAGTTGTACATTGTTGATCGGGCAACCGTTTTTCTCTTCAATGGTGACATATTTGCCATCAGGGGTGCGTATGGAAACCACATGATTTTGTTCACTATCAGGTATGCCATCATTGTTACCATCACCTTCATTGGGTGCCCCATCTTCTATCGTGGTTGCGACACCATCAGAGTCTTCATCTGGAGAAAACAAAGCTTGACAATTGAGTTCAGTGTCCATTGTCACGGTCACGGTTTTGTCTGTGCCACTACAATCACCACTCCATTCTGTAAAAGCAAAGCCGGGTTCGGGTACAGCAGTCAAGTCGATCTTAGAACCACTGGCGAATTTCTCGCTGCAATCAGAAGCACAGTTAATTCCAGTGGGTTGGCTTTTTATGGTACCTTCGCCTTTTCTGGAGACTTTTAAATTCAATTGTGCGAGATGGCTAGGCATAAAAATAGCTTCACATTGTTTAATGGCATCTATGGTAACTTGACCCAATTCATCACAATGGCCGCGCCAACCTTCAAATACCCAATCAGTATCCGGTATAGGCCTCAATGTCACCTCGCTATTGATTGGGAAAGTGTGACTGCAAGGGGCATCAACGGTATGGCAGTCGATACCTTCTGGATGGCTGCTGACTTGACCATTTCCTGACAAATGGACAATCAAATTGCCTTCAGTCGGTTTTGGGGTTTCAGTAGCTGTTGGGATAGTCACATCAACCCTCGCCGTATCACATAATGGGGGCGTTGCGCTATCACAGACTTGATAAGTGAAGCTGTCTGTAGAGACGCGATGCTTCGCGTCTTCACTAGAATCAGGCGTATAGGTAATAGTACCATCTGGGTTCACGGTGGCTTCGCCATGACTCGGTGGCGTGATAATGGTCACACTGCCGGCATCAAGATTACCGTTGGGATCGCTGTCATTTTTTAAGATGGCAAGGGTGACCGGGGTGTCAGGTTCTGTACTGGCACGAGTATCATTGGCAACAGGTGAACTGTTACTGGGCCCAGTGACCGGAATCGTGACCAAGGCAGGACTACTCACATTGCCCTGATTATCGGTAGCCGTATAAGTGAAAGTCGCATTGCCGACAAAATCCGGTTTAGGCTTGAAAAAAAGCGTCTTGATTTGTTCAGGTGTCAGCACTTGACCTGGGGTAATCGGTGTTCCACCGGCTTCTGGATCACCTAAATAGAGTACACCTTGATTTTCTTGGGGTATTGTTGCAATAGTATAAGAGATGATGGTGTTATCATCGGTAGCCGATAAGCTGGGTATTTGTGCTGTACTGTCATTCGTGATTGTCGGTACCTTTTGGTTTTCAGCAACAGGGGGTTGATCGGCGGATGACGGCACGGTGATCGTCACCACTGCTGAATCGCATTCAAGCGGATTACCTGTATCACAGACTTCATAGATAAAGGTGTCATTACCGGTTGTGAAACCCGGATTGGGTGTATAGGTGATAGTCCCATCGGGCTTGATCGTGACATTGCCATTGGTAGGCGAAGTGGTTATCGTGACGCTTGATGGATCGAGATTACCTTCCGGATCGGAATCGTTCTTTAAAATCGCTATAGTCACTGGTGTTTCAGGGTCAGTACTGGCTCTATCTTCAGTGGCAACAGGGGGTTGGTTGTCAGCCTTAGCAGCCTCAACGGGCAGGGTAACCAAGGCGGCATTGCTGACCGCATTTTGATTGTCTGTCGCCGTGTAAGTGAAAGTGGCTTGACCCGTAAAATTCTCGTTAGGTTGGAAGTAGAGACTATCAATCTCGGCTGGGGTTAATGATTGCCCCGCTTTGATCGGCGTTCCGCCCTCGGCGGGGTTTCCTAAATATAAGATACCTTGACTTTCAGGCGGTATGGTTTCAATGGTGTAACCCGTCACGGTACCATCGGTATCGTTGCCCGATAGGGCAGGTAAAGACACGGTGGTGTTATTGGGAATGGTGGGTACCGTTTTATTTTCTGTGACAGGCGGCTTGTTACCCGACACGGGAACCGTGACAGTGACAACGGCGGTATCACATTGTTGGGGTATACCGCTATCACAAACTTGGTAAGTGAAGAGATCAGTACCTGTGGTGAAACCTGGCTTTGGGGTATAAATCGCCTCACCTTCAGGAGAAACTGTGACACTACCATTAGAGGGTGTATTGATAAGGGTGACGCTGCCACTGTCGAGAGCGCCTTCAGGATCACTATCGTTGTTTAAGAGTGCAATCGTGACGGGGGTATCGGGATCGGTGCTGGCCCTATCATCATTGGCCGACGGCCGGGTGTTCACTGGAACAGTGACAGGTAGGGTGACCAAGGCTGGACTACTTACGGCCGCCAGATTATCGGTAGCCGTATAGGTAAAGCCAGCATCGCCTCCCATAAAGCTGCTGTTTGGTTTGAAAAACAGTTTGTCTAGTTGCTCTAAAGTCAGTTCTTGTCCTTCAGTGATGGCTGTGCCGCCTTCATCAGGCGAATCTAAATATAACACACCGTGTTCTGGTAAAGGCAAAGTGGCAATCGTATAGGACATCACTTTACCATCATCAGTAGCCGATAAGGTAGGCACTTTCACCGTTTTGGTGTTGAGCGTACTGGGCGCAATCTTGTTATCGGCAATGGGTGGATTTTGACTGGGTACAGTGACAGCGACTTCTGCCGTGTCACATAATTTGGGTGTTCCTGTATCACAGACTTGGTAAATGAAACGGTCAGTGCCGGTTGTGAAACCGGCATTAGGTGTATAGTTCACTGTGCCGTCAGCGTTGACAACAACTTGGCCTTCGGGAGGGGGTGTCGTAATCGTGACGCTGCTGGGATCCAAATTAGCGTCTGGATCAGAATCATCTGTTAAAACAGAGATGGTAACCAGTGTATTCGGATCAGTGTTCACACTGTCATCATTGGCGATGGGTGGCTTGTTAGGTGGCGCGGTAACCGGCAGAGTGACGGTGGCCGTATTACTGACGGCGTCGTGATTATCAGTTGCTGTATAAGTCAAACTGCTTTGGCCGCTAAAGCCAGTATTCGGTTTAAAGAACAGTTCTGCTGCTTTGGCCGGCGTGAGTATTTCTCCCACGCTAAGCGGTTTGCCGCCGGTTGCAGGATCACCTAAATACACAATGCCCTCACTTTCAGCCGGAAGCGTTTGTATTTGATAAGCCTCGACTGTGCCATCGTTGTCCGTAGCCTCTAAGGCGGGTACAGACACCGTGATGTTATTAGGCGTAGAAGGGGCGGTTTTGTCTATCGCAACCGGGGGTTGATTGGAAGCCGTGACGGGTATAGTAACCGTAGCGGTATTACTTTTTGCCGCTTGATTATCGGTAGCCGTATAAGTAAAGCCAGTCTCACCAGTAAAGCTATTATTGGGTTTGAAAAAGAGATTAGCGGCTTCATTAAGTGCCAGTGTTTGCCCTTTGGTTATAGGGGTACCTGATTGAGCCGGATCACCTAAATAGAGAACGCCCTCAGTGTCATTCGGTAATGTTTCAATCGTATAGGAGGCTATCGTGCCATCGCTATCTGTGGCCGATAAGGCGGGTACAGACACCGTGGAATCGTTAGGCGTATCGGGTGCCTTTTTATCATCAGCAACAGGGGCTTGATTGGTGGGCGGGGTTGTCACAGTGATCGTTACCTTTGCCGTATTACTCACCGCGCCTTTATCATCAGTCGCCTTATAGTCAAAAACCACTTCCCCATTAAAACCCGCTTTGGGTTGGAAGTAGAGATTCGCACTCTCAGATGCTGTCAGTTGTTGTCCTTCCGTAACCAGTACACCAGAACTGGGATTGCCTAAATACAGTAAACCCTGATTAGAATCCGGTATATTGAAAACGGTGTAAGAAGCCACTGTGCCATCATCATCCGTTGCCTCAAGCGCGGGTAGAGACACCGGAGTATCATTGCTGGTAGTCGCGGTTTTGTCATTAGCAACAGGTGGTTTATTAGCGGGTGGTGCCAGCGTAAAGCTATCGCTAGCCGTTTCGCTTTTCACATCCGCTTCGGTACCTTGAGGATTAGCAACATCATTAGGCCGTGTGATAGTGACCGAATTGGTGATCGTTTCTCCTATCGCAACACTATCACTAATCGTCGCATTGATCGTAAAAGTGGCCGTTGCCCCATTTTGTAAATCGACTGTGGTATCAATCGGGCCCTTCCCATCGGTACAACGATTCTGTATTGCTGGTGAGGGTGCAGAAGACTCGCTGACTTCACAGCGCCAAATAGGCTTTGTAATCGTAGCCGGCAAACTATCTTGTACCGTTATTCCCGCGACATCACTGGGCCCCGCATTACGAACGGTAATGGTATAAGTCATTGGGCCACCTGGCAGTGGGATAAGTTCAGTAGCATGTGTTTTACTCACCGTTAAATCCGCTTTTTTGATTTGAATGCCCTTGTCTAATTTAAGTGGCTCGGCAATAGAAGTCCAAATATCTATGACTTTTTTATCCCCGAAGCCACTAAACTTCTGTATGCCCTTGGTACTGTCGATACCATTGAGTGCGACAATCGGATCGGGCTGAGTCGTACCACCCGTTAAACCAGTGTTGTTATAATAAACTATGCTATTTTCTACGACACAAGGCAGCGGATCACATTTCACCTTTTCTATAATCAGGCCATTTGGGCTTTCCTCTATATCAAAAAATGGAAAATGAACATCACCTGCTACGAGGCTAATAATCGCATCATAAGCACTGTTTTGTGGTAACAAGGCATTCCCTTTACCATCTAAACCATCCCAAGTGATGCTATTCTCACCGAGTTTGGCATTACCCATGAGCATTCGATCATTTTCATCCCCATACTTCCCATTGCCATTGATATCAAGGGTCAAAATATATCTGCCGACCATTTCGCTGTTAAAACTAAAAATGCCCTTGAGTGGTGAAGTGCCAGCTTGATTAGCTGTACCTTCTATCCCTGTGAATTTGAAATCGGTCACTTTAGGTAGTGGCGGGGGAGTCGAACGTAACCATGTCGTGTTGCCCGCGCCCGGCAATTTGATCTGAATATCCAGTGGCAAGTCTTGAGATGGGGGATTAAAGAAGATTTTGTTAGTGACATCGGTAACGGTATCCAGTTCAGCAGGATTATGCAAAAACACGCTCTTGTTGACCTCCTTAAAAAGGACAGATTTAAACAGGGGAACCCCATTTTCATCGGCTGCATCTTTAAAGCCCTTGTTATTTGAAAATAATTGAAAGGTATTAGGCTTAATACCATTCAAATTGATACGGTATAAGTAGCCCATCTGATTTAGGATAAAAAAAATGGAATTGACATAAGCCCGCCTGTTACCCATAATCATCGGCAAGTAATTGGTATAAAGTCTACCTTTTTGTTCAGTTTGTGGGTTGTTCGGCGTTTTGAAAACAGTGACATCCCAAGCTATCACGACTGATATGAGTTTATCATCAATAGGAAAAGGGGCCGTTGCCGCACGCGAAGGAGGGACTTTATATTTGGATTTATCAAACAATAAAGAACGAAATTCTATCTCGTAGATGCCGGTTTCTGTGGCAATAAAGCGACAAGGCGTATATCCGCCAGTACTCGGTAAAGGCCCTGCTTGTTCTTTGGCAAGGCTATCAATAAAAGCAAAACCGCTTTGTAGAACATCACAACTGCCATCCTGAGTCCCTTCAGGGCTACGATAGACAATATCCATATCATTATGAGTATTATAAGTACTCGAACCTAGGTTAATTTGTTCACCAGCATTCACGAAAACTTTCATGGCAGTATGCTGCTTAATACCAGCAGTCTTTCTCTGAGAAAATTCTATGTAAGGTCGGTAGCCCCCATAAGCCACTAATTCCCGACTGCCTTCCGCATTCACGGGCGAAGTCAAAAATGACAGGATAACGCAAAATGAGACGATTATCGATCTCAAAATCAAATCGGAAACTCGGTACACTGATTTTGGAGTTTGGCAATAGTGTGGATTTTGGGTGAGTGATATCCCTGAAGATTCCGACTTGAAAAAAGAGCTGACTGGTTTGTCTAAAAAAATAGCGTTCATTCGTTTGGGTGACATACTTAATTCTCCTTTATCAGTTATCAGTTATCAGTTATCAGTTATCCGTTCCACGCAAAAGTTTTGCGCGCAAAACTTTTGCGTGGAAATCCGTTATCATTTCGATAATCGGTTGCCCTTAGACATCTTAGAAGTTCAAGAATATCACTGTTTTGAAAAATGATGTGATCATTTGCTCATTGCTCATTGATAATTGATAATTGATAATTGATCCGGTCGTAGAGGAGTGAAGTGAAAATATCATAAGTGACGTAAGCTGATGATTTTATGATATTTTTTTGAAATCGCCAATAGCGCATTGACTTGCATAAATGGCGGATAACATCAATGATTAATTCAATTATAAAAACTTTGATACTGTTAATGCGAATTAAGAGTTGAAATTTGTGTATCTACTAAAAACAATGGGTTAGAAAACCAACCCAGGGCATCGCCCAAAATAACCAATTTTAACGATATGATTTTAAAAGAATTTCTCAACCCTTAATTCGCATTGTTATGTAAGTAATAAAGAGATGAGATAAGTGATTGATTTTATTATATATTAGATTTTGTTAATTGACCTTCGGGTGGGTAGCGTCTTTTTGTGCCGGCCCCATTTTTTCTATATTATAATAATAAGGAGCCTCTTGCAAAACTTTGGGCAAAAACGAGAAATCAATGACTTACATGCCATTAGGTACTGGTAAGTTATTGATATTATGGTTGGGTGTTGGAGTTTTGCAAGAGCCTCTAAGCTCAAAAAATTAATGGGGCAGACACAAAAACACGCTACCCACCCAGATTGAGCCTTTCATAAAGATGGTATCCAATGCCCAAGCATTAGAAAAACTCTTGATTTGATAATTATAATCAGTGAGGTGTTTACTGATAACTGATAACTGATTTTCATGCGTGAAACTGATAACTGACCGAAAATAATGAGTTATCAATGAGTTATCAAAACGGACTGCTGTCCAAAACCACTTTAATTAATAGTTTAGTATTTTAGAATATTACGCAAATTAATATACCTTATTACTGATTATAGGTAACTTATGCTTTTTTTTTCGATTCTTAAAATGAAATAAGTAGCGAAGATATCGTGTTTGATGTTTGCCTGTATACACAGGCAATCCCGGAAAACCCTCAATCGCATCAATCCGCAAAACCTGTTAAGGTTTAACTCATCGCGTTTTGCTCTGGCAAGTGCCTGGTGGCAAGCCCTTGCTTCCACTTTGCTAAACTTGGTACCCGGTTTATAGCCAATCACTTTGATAGGTTCACTTTTGATTTTCTGAGCCTAACCCATCGTTTTTTGAATCGCAAATTGCAAATAGACACCTTGCAAGTTTAGCCACGGAATGACACGGAAATGCACGGAATATTTCTGTGTTTTTCCGTGTATTTTCGTGGCAAACAATTAACAATTAAAATTGGGCCATGCCGTATGCAACAAAGGGTGCCCAATAAAAGGGATGACGATAACGCGGTTTGTTGGCTTTGCCGGCTATCATTTTGAGTTTTATTTGCCGCAGGGCTTCCCCAGCTTGCTTTCCCGCTTTCAAATTTCTAAAAATACCGATGCTGAGGTTTTCAGCGGAAGCGGATTCCACTGACCAAAGGGTTACACCAATGGCTTGCGTACCCGCATACATGAAGGCGCGCGAGAGGCCTATGATCCCTTCGCCTTTGATTTTTTTACCGCCGCCTGTGTTGCACGCTGAGAGGTTGATAAAATCGGCATTGAGTTGTAGTGTGAAGGCATCTGCCATCGTCAGATAAGCTTCATCTTCTACATTGGATAACACTAGCGAGGATTGCACTAACCCTTTGACTTCATTGGGTAATAAGCCGTGAACGGCGAAAAGCAGGTAGCGATAATCTGACATTTGCGCCTTGTTGTTGATTTTCAGTACGTTGCTTCGGTTGGCTTGTTCTCCTAAATAGAGGGTGTTGTCAGATGCCTTAAACAAGGCGGCTATGGATTTGGCTTCTGATTCTGTTTCAGGTAGTTGCGGAAAACAAACCGCTCCCATGACTTCACGGAAGGCTTTGTTGCGTAGTTGAGTCACTGTTCGCGCCCGTGCCCCTGCACGGTTAGCCCGTTCATCTTGGCAAGCGGCATAACTGGGATCGGCAAAGGCCAGTAGTTTTTTACTGGGCTGAACGTCACGCAGGGCTTGCGTATCCCGTAGCACTTTGAGTACAGAGGCTGAGGATAAGTAAGCGATGGCCTGATCAAGTATGAGATAGTGTGGGTTTTCGTAGTCAATGTCATTGGTGACTAAGGTTTCAAAGGGTAACATGTACAAAGGCCCGGTGGGCACGATGTAGAGGGTGTGTGCTTCTGCCAGATATTGACGTGCCTGTTCAGGTATCAGTTTCTCGTAAAGTGGGTAGCCTTCATCTATGATTTCAGGCAAGCGATTGAGAATCACATCGCGCATATAAGCCACATCTTCAGTCAGTTCCTCTTCTCCGGCTGGGATGGTGAGCAGGGCAAATTGATCTGGCCCTATGATCCATAGGGCAGTGCTGTTTTCCATGATGCCGTAAACCAGTATCAATTCACCAGGCCGTAAGACTTGGTTTTGCAAAGTGGCAACGGTTGCCGGTTCTGGGTATTTGAGGGCGTGGTAGGCTGGGTATTTGGCCTTGATGTGCGCTTGTAAGGCGTGTTGCTTAGCGTTGAGCTTGTCAAGTTGTCGGTTTAAGCGGTTGATACGCTTATGATCTTGTTCAAGAAAGGGTTGGTTACGGGCTTGCACTAATTCCGCTTGAGTCTGAGACACTTGATGTCTCAATTGGTGCTCTTTTTGAGTGAGATTGGCGGGTAAACGGGCAAAACGCTGTGCGCCGCTTTTTCCCAGTTGTTCAAGAAACAAGCGCCCTTGTTTGCGTTCAAAGATTTCCAAGGCTTTTCGATCATAACCGCGCGATGGCTGCTGTTCGTGTAAGCTTTGCAGTAGGGTGATGAATTCGTCGTAGACGAACAGTTTGTTTTGCATAAAAGAGACTTTATGCGTCTTTTCAATCAGTTCAGCGCGTAGCGTTTCAATCTGATCTAAGGCCTGTTCATAGTGTGCTATGGCTGCTTTGCTGTTATTAAGCCGAGCTTCTACGGCCGCTAAACCGTTTTGTGCATACCACAGGTGAGGGCTGCCTAATGTTTCCATTGCCGCGATACTGTCTTGTAAAGCCTTGCGGGCTGGTTCATATTGCTCAAGTTGTTGATACATCATACCTATATTAGACAGATCAAGACTTTCCCCCATTTGATCTCCCAATTGTCGGTCGATGACTAAAGCTTGCTGGAAATGCGTTAAAGCCTTTTGATGCTCTTCAATCGTGCCATATAGGCCGCCGATCAGGCTGAGATCAGTCCCTTCGCCGCGTTTATCTCCAATATCACGTTTGATTTGTAAGGCGAGTTGATAACGTTTTAAGGCTTTTGAATGTAGCCCTTGACTGGTGTACGCGACACCCATATGAGAGAGTTCAATCCCTTCCCCCTGTTTGTTTCCCAGTTCACGCCACAGCGTTAAAGCTTGTAGAAAATAACCTAAAGCCTTATCGGCTTGTCCCAAGTTATAATACAACACACCCAGATTGCTCAAAGTATGCCCAATCCATTGTTTTTCACCCACTTTGCGATGGACTTCTAAGGCCTCCAAATAGTGTTTTAGGGCTTTGGCATATTGCCCTTGACTGTTGTATAGCGCACCCAACAGTGTCAAAGTGTTGGCCTCGCTGCGTCTATCACCCATATTCTGTTGTAAATCCAAGGCTTGCTGATAATAGCTTAAGGCCTTTTGCAAATACCCTCGGTTTTTATAGATGACTCCGATATTAGAGAGATTACTCCCCATTCCACGCTGATCACCCATCTGACGTTGTAGGCGTAAAGCTTGCCGATATGTGCGCATGGCTTTTTTGTACTGTCCCAACAAATCATACACCGCGCCCAAGTTGGTCAAATTGTTCGCAATGCCGCTGATATCACCTAGCTGGCTTTGTATTTGTAAAGCTTGATCGTAATACGCTTGGGCTTTAGGATAGTCGCTGAGATGCTTATAGCCCGTGCCCATATTGGAAAGCACCTTAGCCATGCCATGTTGATCTGCGATTTCTCTTTTGATATCCAAGGCTTGCTTATAATAGCCCAAAGCTTTTTGGTATTCGCCCAGATTATCGTACACCATGCCCAAGTTAGAGAGATCATTGCCGACAGCTTGTTGAACGCCATTTAGCGAAGATTGAAATCCGTTTATACCGTCAATCCGTTGTACTAGGTGTAGCGCCAAAGCCTGTTCATGAGAGGCCAAAGCTTTTTGGTATTGTCCAAGACTGTTGTATACCAAGCCAAGATTACCCAAGGTGTCACCTTGCCCACTTTTATCATCGATCTTGATTTGTATCTCCAACGCTTGCTGATAATAAAGCAAAGCCTTTTGATATTCGCCAAGACTGTAGTAAACCAAGCCCAAGTTAGTCAAATCAGCACTTTCCCCGTTTTCATCCCCCCGCTCACGATCAAGCGTCAAGACTTCTTGGTAATACGTCAAAGCCTTGTGATATTCACCAAGACTATAGTTAACCACGCCCAAATTAACCAAAAACTTACTCATATCGTCTTTTCGATTGAGTGTACGAGCGCTCGTCAGTGCCGTTTGCCATTTAGCCAGGGCCAAAGGATAGTCAGCCGCATAAAAGGCCTCTTTAGCCTCATTATGTAAACGGTCAATCTCCTCAGGCGACAAATCTACAGCAGTGACAGCGAATGATAACGCTGCCAATATCAATCCTAATCCTAAATACTTCATAATCGTTTTCTCCATTATCACTTCAACAGGTCTGAATTAGAATTTTCAGAATGGGTTGAGTGATTTTATTGGGTTTGATTCTGTTTTACTCGATCTTCAAGTTTTTTGTAAGTTCTTGATTTAAAAAGCAATATCATTTTATGCGCTCAAAACTAAATAACTTTAAAAATCAATGAGTTGTATATTTTAACGCTCAAAAATAGGGCTTAGCAAAGCCAAATAACATCAAAAACTTGAAGATCGAGTTTTATGTGTCTGAATTAATAAAATGATAAAATTTAATCTTACGACGCTCGAAATTTCAGAATGGGTTCAGTGACTTTATTGGGTTTAATTCTGTTTTGGGTTTAATTCTGTTAATTCTAAAATGATCTCGCGTAGCTTCGGTAACGAAGTTTTTGTTAATTCAGACACACACACACTTAACACCTATCAGTTTGTCAAAAAAATTTTTTTAATACCAGTAAAACTCAAAACTGGCGTGAAATTCATTTTTATCATTTTGTTCAAGATTTCAAGAGTTCATTTATAGATTTCTGGCATTGGGCAACTCGGGACAACTTAAACTGCTAGGTGCATGGCACGATTTTCTTTCGCCCCCTTCAACACAGAGATCACAGAGGGCCACAGAGGATCACAGAGAATAAGTCTATGATTCTTAATGATATTGCGATACAAAATACTTTGTAAATGTATGTGTTTTTACCCAGAATTTAAAAACTGATAGGTGGTAAGATAATTAACAATTAACAATTAACAAGATAATTAACAATTAACAATTAACAATTAACAATTAACAATTAACAATTAACAATTAACAACCATGTATACTCAAACAACATCTCAATCTTATGGTAATCGCACTCAAGACTCTTTCAAAACCGCCTTGATTGGATTGCTTATTTTTGCTGCCTCTTTTCCAACCTTGTTTTTGAACGAGGGGCAGGCCGTACATCTTTCTCAGAAATTAGAAGAAGGTGAAAACATCGTTATCTCTATTGATGCCAATAGAATTGATCCGATTAATAACGCTCAACTCGTTCATTTAAGTGGCAAAGCCACAACGGACGAAACCTTGATTGATCCAACCTTTGCCATTGTGGTTGCTCAGGCGATCAAGTTACGACGTATTGTGGAGATGTACCAATGGAATGAAACCGAATATTCTGAAACAGAAGAACTGGTTGGGGGCGGTACGGAAACGAAGACAACTTATACTTATGCCAAAATTTGGTCCGACATTCTCATTGATTCAGACTATTTTAAGCAGCCAAAAGCGTATCAAAATCCCTCTAGAATGCCGATTCTCTTCGATGCCTTCAATGCCAAAACGGTGACATTGGGTGAGTTTACCTTGTCTGACAGTCTGATTGCAAACATGAATAATTATGATTGGCTACCGTTGACAACAACAAATTTTGAGCGGTTGCCAGAAACGCTTCGCAATCAATTCAATAGTCATGCGACTTCTGGTAAAAGGATACAGTTATATGGCAATTATTATTATATAGGGAAAAATCCAGTGACACCTCAAATAGGTGATATGCGGATAAAATTTGAAGTCGTCTTGCCGACAACAATCAGTGTTGTTGCCAAACAATCAGGTTCTGAGTTAACCCCTTACACCACAAAAGTGGGTGGTGATATTGAATTGTTTGAATATGGCGCGGTGACAGCCGAACAAATGTTTAAACGGGCTAAACAGTTCAATAATATCTTGACTTGGGCGCTACGTTTTGTCGGATTTTCGATGATGTTTTTCGGTTTAATGATGATATTTAATCTCCTGAGAACCCTGTCTGCTTTTCTCCCTTTTGTCGCCAGCATTGTTGAGCTCATCAGCGGCATAGTGGCTTTCATTATTAGCTTAACCCTATCCATCATGACGATATCTTTTGCTTGGATATACCATCGCCCTTTGATTGGTATCCTATTGTTCCTACTGGCTGTGAGTATCTTATTTTTATTGAAGTACACGGTTGAATCACAAGACGCTGAATCCACGATTGTACCCGAAGAGGTTGTACCTGAAAAATCTGAAGGGAAAATAGAGTTATCGTCGAGTGGGATCGCTGTCGGCAATGAAAACGACAAGGATTCGATATAAGAAAAACGACAAGGATTAGATATAAGAAAGGATAAGAAAAACTACAAGGATTAGATATAAGAAAGGATAAATCGAACCAAACGCTTGCCCACCATCGCCCTGATTGAAGAGAATTTAAATAAACGCAAAAGACGCAAAAGACGCAAAAGACGCAAAAGATGATCATCGAAAAATCGAAATATTGACCACTCTTGCGCCTCTTGCGCCTCTTGCGTCTCTTGCGTTATCGAAAACAAGCCGCAAAATAAATTTGGAACGAAAACAAGCCGCAAAATAACATGCATTCCAACAAGCCGCAAAATAAATTTGGAACGAAAGCAGCGCAAAATAACAGATGCACTCCAACGCAAAATAACAGATGCACTCTAACGCAAAATAAATTTGTACTTCATTCAATCGGGAAACGCTATATCAATATCACCCCATATCGCATCATTATAATTAGATTAAGATTAAAAATCAGCGTGAATCATGAGAATCATGAGAATCAGCGTTCTATCATCTTAGACTTTATGGAATGGCAAAGGGAAATTAATAATAGATGGGTTGTTTTGAGAGGCGTTTAATCGGAAAGGGCGAAAGGGGGGGGGCTTGGGATGATGAACAAAAACGGCTCAGTATTTTTTGAAATATCGAATAGAACGCTTTGTTCTGTCAATTGATTTACAAATACAAGAGCGAAAAGCTTGTCTATAAAAAGGGCAAAAATAAAGGGCAAAAATTATTGAGTCCCCGGTAAAGGGGACTTCGCTATTGTGAACTTGATTAAAAAACAGTATTACTCTTCAGGTATTTCATTGTCTGGCAAGCGCATAGCGGCATCTTCAAACGTACCCTGTTCTGCATCTAAATGACAAACAGCACAATTTCCTTGAAAAATGACATCCGGGTGTTGCCAAATTTCTTCGGCTATATTTTGGTGTTGTTCTATCCAATAAGGTGTTTTGGTGATGCGTAACTTCGAGTAATCAGGCGGTGTGGTATGCTGCATTTTCCAAGCGGCTTCAGTTTGCATACTCTCTGCTGCGTTTTTGACGGCGAAAGTGTGAAGTTCTACCAAAGTCTCTTCATCAAAATCCAAATCGTCTTCAAAATGATCATGCTGTTCATTTAATATTCGTTGCCAAACACGAGCGGGTAACAGTGTTGGATGATAAGCCAGATGGCAGTCTCCACAGGCTTCGTCCCAAAGTGCGTTGTCAGGCAATTCGGGGCCGACGAATGGTAAATAAGGTTGCTCTTCACTTTGCGTCAGATAACCCCAAAAGTAGCCAACGCTACTGGTGATAACGACCAAAATAAGGAGGCTTGCTATCAATCCATGACGATGAACACGAATGTTTTCTCTAATCGGTTCCTTTGAAAAAAGAGAGTTAGGGGGGATTTTAAAGCCGGTTATCATAGCCTTGACTAAGTTTTCACGGTGCAACCCGCTTTCTACCACTACACCAAGTATGTGTATACCAATTAATCCGAGCAGCAGCCAAGCCATGACATCATGCCACTGATGAAACATATCGCCATAAGCAAAACCAATCATACCCGCAAAAGGCCCATGCTGCTCCTCACCGCCCAACGTCAGCAAACCAATTAATGAGACAATTAAACCTAAGCCTAAAATAACAAATACTGCCCAACTGCCTGCCGGATTGTGTCCCAAAAAATGTTGGCGTTGTTTCGTTAGCAGCGTTTTCAGGTAATCCCAAACATCCCGCCAACCGTAAGCGAAATGATAAAATCGGGCATAATAACTCCCGATAAAGCCCCATATTAAACGGAAACCCAATAATCCTAAGAATAAATACCCTGAAAAAACATGGAT
>Ga0233403_10000180_pt1 | contig 28683 bp, 19 predicted proteins | sample Na_oxic_1_MG_FD_179866 | JGI IMG/M metagenome (GOLD analysis project Ga0233403, IMG submission 179866) | Seawater microbial communities from Saanich Inlet, British Columbia, Canada - Na_oxic_1_MG | ecosystem: Environmental > Aquatic > Marine > Inlet | place: Canada: British Columbia | collected...
CATAAAAATTTCGTTTATTCCGTCAATTCGCTGTACTAGTGCAGGATCGCTCCAATAGAAAGACCACCCAGCCACCCAGCCAACCAGCCAACAGCTAAAGCAGTTGTCTAAAAGCTCAAGTCACCTAAAGGTGACTAACATGCAGCCCGTTTTTACTAAAACGGGCAAAAAAAGCGCAAAAAATGATAACTGTGAACAATATTTCAACATTTTTTATATAGAAATGAAATCAAAAATAGTATTGTGTGGATGTAGTCACCTTTAGGTGACTTAAGCTTTTAGACAACTGCTTTAGCTGTTGGCTGGTTGGCTGTTGGCTGGGTGGTCTGGATATTTCCGCTTTCCTGCACTAGTGACTTCATGTATCTTCGTAGGGTGGTTCTCGCTTGATTTAGGCATTGCTTCTTGCGTTTTTAACGCAACACAGAGAACACAAAGCACCACAGAGGGCCACAGAGATGATTCCTCTGTGAAACTCTGTGTGACTCTGTGAACTCTGTGTTGAAAAAAAAACAATTAAAACAACATCTCATAAGGCTGATTCTCACTAAAAAATTTGCGCTGTTCTTCCAAACCGGCCGTTATTTTACTCAATGTCAGATAGGCACCCAAAGATTTTAGAGGCTTTAACGTAATCTGATATTCTCCAGCCGGTAAATCATCTTGTAGCGGAATGACAAAAAACTGTCCCACATCAACCAATTCATTGCGCGTATTGAGTACCACAATTTCCCCTTCACCTGCTGGCCGTAAATCATATTGACGCTGTGGAAAAGTCCAACCCGTGTTATGCGTGGCCTTGATTTTCGCCTCTGCGCCTAATGTCACTTGAACTTGTAAACGTTCTTGGTTCCCTTTTGGCAAGTACACTCGTGCTGAAACCAATTCTTTATCTTGACTCCGTTTTTCGTAGGTGAATTGTAGCCCTTTGGCATCAAAGCGATGGGCTAGGCGTTTAATATAAATGGGTCGCCCCTCTTTGGGTTTGGCGTGGTTAATCAAAAATTGCCCACTGCCACTCACTTTTAAATGCAAACGATGTATTCTGGCTGTGAGTTTGGGAAGTCTTAATTCGCCACGATATCCGGTTAAATAACCTTCATAATGTAATCGGTTATCAAGCAAAATGCGTATTTTAACCGGTTTTCGGGTTTCGCGAAAATAAATCAAGTTAGGCTGTATTGTGCGTCTGGTATTCACGAATTGTAGAATGACGGGACGATTTTGAGGCATTTCTTGATAAAATGCCCCTAATGCTTGATCACGTATCGGCAACTCACTGTCTCTGAGTGTTAATAAATAACGTGATCGATATTGGCCCTCTGGGCGATAATCTTCCCATGTATAGCGGCCTGCCATAATCTCCATATCGGCCTCATCACTTGGGGGGCGGCGCTGAATCCTGAGCAGTGGGGTACGATTTTGTTCAGATAATACGGCATAATTTGTGGGGCGTAATCGAAACCAGGCAGGTAAGCGTTCGCTTTTGTCTGGGGTATAATAATAATCTTCAGGAATGCGCGTTGTTCGCAACAGCCCACTGGGGCGATTATAAACCGCGACTAATGCCATACAGGGGCTAGTCAAACGCAGTGTCACAATATTGGGCGGAATAAGAATGTAATAACTGTCAGCATCCGAAACTTCAAATTGTTCCCACCATTGTTTTCTGGTTCTATCATAAAAAGAGCGCGGTTGTGTTAAGGGCATTGTGCCCGTTTTTTGAGTGCCTCCTTTTGCATTTAATAAAGTATAAGTGACACGGCAAGGCGAAGGCTCTGTGAGTGCATTTCTGTCTAACAACCTCCGCAAATTAACGCGCACCGGTATGGATTGGCGATGAACATGATTGATTTGAAAATCGGCAGGCATGTCTTTTTGTATCAACGTTGTGCTTAAATGAACCGGCGGTGGCGTGATTTCTTGAACCTGCGCTTTTTTCAAAAACACGCGCATCATCACCGGTTGAGCGGCACTGATTTCTAATAATCCCCCTGCAAATTCAGACTCAAAACCGTTTTCGCTCCCATCCCAAATAAAGGTATGCATACTGCGCTCCTTTGATTGGCGTCCGTACCATTTAATCGTGATTTTAACGGGCACTTGAGTGGCAGGTTGTCCGGGCAAGGGGAGGGCCTCGCTAAAGTGTAAATGTATTCGTCCCCCTTCTTCCAATAGAGGCAAAGTTACCCAGTGCAACCCATTAACCAATATCCCATAACGCTCTACGGGTAAACGAACAATGTCGCCTTCCATTTCTTTATGAATATAGATTTCTCTAGGAAAATACTCTCTACCCGCGACACCCAGCGGCCCTATTACGGCCCATCTTTCCCGCAATAAATTGCGTTTTTCTTGCCGAGTTAATAACTCATGTTCATAAAGACTACCGCGCGTCAAGTCTCTTTTTTCTCGATCACTGAGGCGCAACCACAGATAATCAAGCTTAAATTCATCCCAGGTTTGTTGCCAATAAAGACGAATACCCACATCAATGATATCCGGTTCAGGCGATTGAAAACGCAGTCGAACCAAAGTCGCGTTAGGCGTATCGCTCAAATTAATTAGCATATTGCGCCCATCAGTGGGTTGTTGATTGGGATCAATGTAAAAGACGGCGCGTACCCGATTCTCAGCATGACGTTCTTGATAAACAGTTACTCTAGTGCGATGATGATATTGATCTTCACGCAATAGTTGACCCGTTTTATCAAGTATTTGATAATGCAAGACATATTGCCACTCTAATTCACTATTAAGACTATGGGTATGGGGGATAGTGGCATTGCTCAATACCCTGAGGACATTTTGTTTAGGTAAAATGGGAAACACTGTCCACGCCTGACGATCTAATCTATAAACCGTGCGTTTTTGTGCCGTTGCCATTTTTTCTTGGGAATGGATGGCTTTATTGCCTTGACTTATAAGCCAAGCATCTAGGTGGGGCCAACCTTGCCAAACGAAGAGAGATATTGAGATAATGAATAAGGTTTTCATAACGATAAATTAGGACGGGTTGCTTTAATTAATCGTAGTTATAGCATTTTTAGTTCTCACGCTTCGCGCTAAGACGCGAAGCATAATGACTTGACACCTTTGCGCCTTTGCGTCTTTGCGTGAAATAAAAAAAAATTTAACGGATTTAATAGAATATTAATAAAAAAAACGCTTGATTAAAAAATCAGCGTTAATCATGATCATCAGCGTTATCAGCATTCTATCATTTCATCACTCATATTGCCCCACTAGCCTCAAACGCCAACAGGAATATTATTGATGTCCTTCGATATTTTTCCACTGCACATTTTTCCCCAAGGTAGTCTGTCAAGTTCCATTATCACGACAGTTTGGGTAGGTGTTTTTGTTATCGCTTATTTCAACCTACGCTTGGGTTGGGTGCTTTCAGGCCTCGTCGTGCCTGGCTATGTTGTACCCTTATTAATTCTTAATCCTTGGTCAGCCGCCATCATTATTCTCGAATCCATAGTCACCTATTTTGTGGTTTGGCTGTTCTCAGAATATCTCTCACGCTGGGGCCCTTGGTGCAATTTTTTTGGGCGTGATCGTTTTCTCGCCATTGTGCTAGCCAGTGTATTAGTACGTATTATTTTTGATGCTTGGCTATTGCCCATGATCGGCGAATTTGTGGTTAATCGTTATCATCTCCAATTCGATTACCGTAATCAATTGCACAGTTTTGGCCTCATTATTATCGCCTTGATAGCGAATCAATTTTGGAAAACGGGCCTCGTGCGCGGTTTAATTCCACTGATAACCGCATTAGGCATCACTTATGTCATTGTACGCTTTGGCTTAATGGAATTGACTAATTTTAGCATAAGCAATTTAGGTTATGTCTATGAAGATTTAGCCGTTTCCATTTTATCCGCGCCTAAAGCTTACATCATTGTGATCGTCACCGCATTTGTCGCTTCACGGATGAATCTGCATTATAGCTGGGATTTCAACGGCATTCTCATTCCTGCCCTGTTAGCCTTGCAATGGTATCAACCTTATAAAATCCTCACTTCATTTTTAGAAGCCTTTATTATTCTCGTCATCGCGCACTTGGTTTTGGCAAGCCCCTTGTTTAAATCAGTGACGATGGAAGGCGCACGTAAATTATTGTTATTTTTCAATATTAGCTTTATTTACAAAATCGCCTTAAGTTATTTTTTACTGTGGTATATGCCCACCGTCAAAATCACAGATTACTACGCTTTTGGTTATCTGCTTTCCACCTTGATGGCGATTAAAATGTACGATAAACAAATTGCTATCAGAATGACGCGGATCATTTTGCAAATTTCCTTAACCGGTGTCGCATTAGCCAGTGTATTAGGCTTTGCGATGACAATGATGCCCTCATTGTGGTATCCCACACTCTCTACCCAAAACCAAACGATTGCCCAAATCAAATCATTACCCCAAACGGAATTGATGAAACTGATTCATCAAGATAGAATATCTCTATATCAAGGGCGTATGCCCAATAGTTTTGAGGAACCGATACCCCTAGAGATTGAAGCTTTTCAAAATGGCTTAAAAACAGTATTGGTGTATCGACAGACTCGTGAACAAGCCTTATTACAAGAAGCGGCCAGCCATTTTGCACAAGTCAATTATCAAACCCTATTGGTGCAACAACGCTATGTGTATTTGAGAGAAACGCCACCCAGACGCAATTGGGGGATTTATGTGTTAGATTTAGATGCGGATAACCCTTTATTAATTGAAGTGCCCGCCCCTTTAGACGAATGGGGAACAATGGAAGTCGGTGCTATCATGTTTACCCAAATGCCAGGGCACGCATTAGCCATCGCCGGTTCGGCGAGAGGGGCCAATCATAATGCCCTATCGGATATGTTATTAAATTATCATAGTTTTTTTCAAACCTTTCATCAAATGTTGGCACAGCAAAACGCCGTACAAATCCGAGCTTATACATCAAAAAGTAGACGCATTTTAAGTGAAAGCCTTCAAAATCAAAGAGATAACGCATCGCCCTTATCCTTGGCCAGCAGTTTATGGGTCAAACGGGCACTTTCGGCGGGACTGGATTTGTCGCTACTTAAACACTGGATCGGCCACTATGAAATTGAATGGACAAGCCCATCGCTTGCCAATGCCCAACGCACTGTCACTTATACCGGTTTTACCGAATTATTTCTGAATCAAAATAATATTTTCAGAATATTATTTAGCCAAATCAATGACTCGGCTTTTTCAACGCAAATCTATGATCAACGTATAGATGGTTATTTGCAAGATTGGCTATTAGCGGGCAAAGGGCAAATTGCGCCCAAAGGCACGAATTTATATGTTCCCCCCAGTCGAGAAGAACTGTTGTTTTTTGATACAGAATTCCTGACACCCTTATTAAAACTGATACGCACAGAGTATCAAAACGGGCAATGGAGCGAAGCCGGTTTAATTCAACTGCAAATCTTAGCCAGTGAAGCCGCTAAACTCGGTTATGGTATGATGCGTTATCGGCAACGGGATACCGAGCATGATTATCTGATCTTACAAGAACAACGTGAGCCAAAACGCTATTGGGGAACTTATGTGTTTCGCTTAGAAGTGGGAACAAATTACATGGTTCAAGTACCACGCCCGCTTTATGAAATGAACAGTTTTGAATATGCCGTTGCCCTATTTGAACGTTTGCAAGCGAAAGTGCTATTGATTGGCGGCACCCACCCCTTGACGAATGTCGATAGCAGTGCAGATTTACTCAAATACAGTAATCGGCACAATATTTTCAATTTAGTGAATCAAGTGATTTTGCGTGAACAGGGTAATGAACCCCTATTAGTGATTCATAGCCGGGCTTTTGGAAGCAGTGACGAAGGCTTAATGCCAGCGGCCGATATCCTATTAGCTTTTGATAAAGGACTCTCCTCCCAACAAGGATTAACAGAATTGGGTAAAACGTTATATGATTCACTGCAAGCCGATGATTTAACTATCGAATTTGTGCATGGGCAAGCGAGTACCATAGGATATGAAGTCGGTAATTTACCACAAGCCTTATATCTATCAGCAACCCAAAATAAGGAATTTGTCTTATTATGGTTATCACCGACTATTCGCCAATATTATCGTCAACAAGCAGAATATAATTTGCAAGGCATCCAATTTAAGGCCCTGAATATTCCGACAGTCAGTGACAAAACAGCACTTTACCCGTATTTGATATCCCAAACGGCCGGGCAAACGACACAGCTTTCAAAAGCCTTCCGCGCCCGTGTGAAACAGTATATCCAAGAGCAAGACATGCTCATTTTACAAAGCTTATTAACACGCTGGCCTCAATATCGGCTAGAACGGTTTATTGATGTCAATTCTCGGCAAGCCTTTTTACTGATTTATGACAAAAAGGGCAAACTCAGTTTAATCGCTAACCTGTTTCCACGCGATATTGACAATCATTATCGCTTCTCAGCGAATGCTGATGAAAATCGAACGATAGTGACACGGTTTATTGAAACACGCATGGGTTGGTTAGAATTTTGAGAGTTCAATGATAGAACGCTGATTATCATGATTAAACTGATTAACGCTGATTTAAAATCAGCGAAAATCATGAAAATCATGAAAATCAGCGTTCTATCCAAAATAGGCATGAAAATAGCCAAATAACTTATCCCATCGCCAATAATTAGTTTTTATTGAAATAATCTACAATGAACGTTGCTCATCTTCTGCTTTTTTTAAAAAGGGAAATTAATCATGCCACAAACTTCACAACAAGAGTCTTTCATGATAACGACTGAAGTCTTTCAAAGTGGAATTTCACAAGTGGTTAGGCTGCCCAAAGCTTTTCACTTTAACAGCAATATTGTCGGAATACGTCGTCAAGGTAACGAAGTTATTATAACGCCATTACCTAAAACGCATTTAGAAGAAGCATTTTATGCTTTAACAGGTTTATCAGATGATTTTATGGCCGAAGGACGACAACAACTTTCCATACAAACACGAGAGGATTTCTAATGTTTATGTTAGATACAGACACTTGTATTTACATTAAAAGACATAAACCACCGCAAGTGTTAAAGAAATTTAAGACGTTATCGTCTGACAGTGTTTGTATGTCTGTCATTACCTTTGCTGAATTGATGAATGGCGCACTCAAAAGTCAACAAGTCGAACATAATTTAGCTAAATTGCAAATACTGAGTCAAATTATTCGTGTGGAATCTTTTGATAAAAATGCAGCAGAACAGTATGGTTATATCCGTTCTGAACTTGAACGAAAAGGTACCGTGATAGGCTCAAATGATTTACTGATTGCTGCTCATGCACTCAGTCGTGGCATGACTTTGATCACGAATAACGAAAAGGAATTTTCAAGGGTTGAGGGCCTTTTGATAGTTAATTGGGTTAAATCTGAAACGGTACCCTGATTTTTAGGGCGGACAAGCGGTGGGCACTGGGATCGTTGAATGGGATTAGTTCAAATTAAAGGAGTTTATTCGTTATCGAAGTAAAGGCGTTATAGCGTTTCCCGATTGAATGAAGTACAAATTATTTGATTTAAAAATTTATTTTGCCGTTTTTGGAATGCATGTTATTTTGCCGTTTTTGGAATGCATGTTATTTTGCGGTTCGATTTTCCTGTACTTTTGCGTGAAAACTCACTGTTCATGCCAGTTTTGGTTTTATTGAGATTAAAATATATAACTGAAGAGTAAAACGATGAAAAATTTACAAGAGGCACAAGAGACTTATAGCATGGGTTCAAGTTTCGAGGAGTTTCTTGAGGAAGAATGTTTTTTGGTAGAAGTCGAGGCAACCGCTATTAAAAGAGTGCTTGCTTACCAATTTGAACAAGCCATGAATTATAACTACAAGGATTACTTATAAAAAAGGATTAGATTATCAGTAGATCGAAAACAAATAAAAGCAAAATAACATGCATTCCAGTCGGGCCGCAAAATAAATTTTGAACGAAAATAGGGCCTTTGTAAGTACAACTCAACTAATATTTAAGTACTGAAGCACAAATAAACAGGTATTTTACCGCAAGGGGCAACCACAAGGGATTGCCCCTACGAACCGCCCGTAGGGGCAATCCCTTGTGGTTGCCCATCTTCTTGGTTGTTTCTTTTAATTAAAATACCTGAAAATTTATGGTTCAGTACTTAGTAATGACCTTTTTTTATAAATGCGCCTGTAACCTATCCCATCGCCAACTTGTATTGACTTAAAAATGAACAAAGCCACAATTAGATTCTCTAGCAATATCCTTCGGCGCTTAGGTGAAGAATTAAACCCCAGTCCAGAAAGAGGATTGATTGAGTTAATCAAAAATGCCTACGATGCCGATGCGCGACACTGTACCATTGAACTCAATAATATCACCGTAGCGGGTGGAATGATCAGCATTACTGATGATGGAAACGGTATGGATGCTGATGATATCACAGAACGGTGGTTGGTTTTAGGGCGCTCAAAAAAGGTACAAAATAAACCCACAAAACTAGGAAGAATCCCATCAGGCGACAAAGGATTAGGGCGGTTGGCCGCTTTACGAATGGGTTTGGTTGTTACCTTAACAACCATTCCCCATAAGGCCCCACAAAAAGAATATTCTCTTTATATAGATTGGGGTGGTTATGAGACAGCAAAACTCGTTGAGGATATTGAGCTTAAAATAGTCGATCAAGAAAATAGTCAAAAACAAGCATCGGGTACTCAAATCGTAGTTGAAAATCTTCAAACCGCTATGACGCGCACGGATATCAAGCGATTAGCACGATCCATTTTGCTGTTAGCCGATCCCTTTGCTGATAACCCAACCGGCTTTAAACCGGTTCTTAAAGTACCCGAATTTAAAGAGTTTGAAAAATGGATTGAAAATCGGTATTTCAATGATGCTGAATTTCATCTTATCGCCAAAGTCGATGAACAGGGATTTTCACGGGCATCGGTAGTGGATTGGCGTGGCAATGAATTATTTAAAGCGGAACATGCTGATCTTCGCCCAAAAAAAACGAATATGCCATACCTTTGTCACGACATTCAATTTGAACTTTGGGTATTCATTTTGGACAGTCCCACATTTTCAACACGTACTACCACAATAAAAGAAGTTAAAAACTGGCTGAAAGCCTTTGGTGGTGTTCATTTTTACTATAACGGACTGAGAGTGTCCCCTTACGGTGATGAAGGCGATGACTGGTTAGGGATGAATTTGATGCGGGCCCAAGTTCATTATGTTCGTCCAAGCACAACAACATCCATAGGTCGTGTGATAGTCACAGATACCGCCAATGCCCTGATGCAAACCACAGATCGTTCAGGATTTATTCAGAATGAAGCCTTTTTAGAAATCCGTCAGTTTGCCAGAGAAGCCTTACAATGGATGGCGAGACGTAGGCAAGACGAGGCAGAAAAAAAACGGGCCAAAATGCTGGTAGAAGCCTCCAGTAAAAGTGGGCAGGATCGTCAAGCGGTCAAAAATGCTATTGCAAGCCTTCCAGAAGCAGAACGTTCAAAACTTGAACACACTTTTGAGGCCTATGATAAAACCCGTAACAACGAAGTTGAACGACTCAAAAGAGAAATTCAGCTTTACCGCACACTCAGTACAACCGGTATTACCTCAGCCGTTTTTGCCCATGAATCAGTCAATAATCCGATTAAAGTGATTGCACAAGTGATCAAAAGTATCCGTACCCGAACTCAGAAATATCTGAGCGAAGAACTCTACACTGAAAAACTACAAGGCCCTATCGATCTCATTATTCGCTCAATTGATTCACTGAAGGTACTCGGGAATGTCACACTGAGTCTGGTAGATCACGAAAAGCGTCGCAACAGTCAAGTTGATATTCATCAAGTGATTCAAACCGTTATCGAACTATTTCAACCTTTTTTGGAAATCCGTCAGACTCAAATTATAACTGAATTGGGTACTGGACAACCTTATCTTCGCGGCAGTATTGCGGCAATGGAATCCGTCATCACCAATTTATTCAACAACAGTTTGTTTGCTTTTGAACGTAACCCGCCCGGTGAAAGGCGTATTATTATTCGTACATTCATTTATACCGATTTTCTTGAAATACGTGTTCTTGATAATGGCCCCGGTATTGAAGGCATCAGTACACAAGATATTTGGCTACCTGGTCAAACGACGACCCAAAATGGCACTGGACTTGGGTTGACGATTGTCAGAGATGCCATAACCGATTTAGGGGGAAAAGTGGATGCCGTTGCCAAATGCGAACTAGGCGGGGCAGAAATCATGATTACTTTACCTATTCTTGGAGCATAGTTTATGTCATTAATGATCAATAATAAATCTATCCAGCGAGTCATGGTGGTTGATGATCAACCGGCTTCTCGTGATGCGATGGCCTATAGTCTTGAAGATGCTGAATTGGAGCCGATTTTTCATAAGGCACCTTTCACTTCAATGACAGAATGTCTTTCAACTGTGACAACAACCGATGCTGCCATTTTTGATCATCATCTCAAGCCTGGCAATTATGCCAATTTCGACGGGGCAGAAGCAGTTGCCCAGTTGTATAAACAAAGATTCCCGTCATTACTGATAACTAAATTTGCGGAGACGGATGTCGATAACATTCGTCCTTTTCGCAGAAATATACCCGTTATTATATTAAGTGAAGAAGCGAGTTCTGAAACCATTACTGGCGGAATTAAGCAATGTCTTGAGGAATTTGAAAATCATTATTCAACAGAACGAAGGCCTTGGCGCACCCTACTGGAAATCGAAGAAGTTAACCGAGAATCCAATGTGGTTTACGCCATTATTCCCGGTTGGCACCCTGACAAATTGGTACGCTTTCCCCTCGTCATGTTTCCAGAAAATTTCTGGCCCCTTGTGGTTGCAGATGCCTACTTTTTTGCCAAAGTCAATGTTGGCGCAACACATCAAAATCAATTGTATTTTCAAGACTTTGAAGTAGCAGAAGCACCGGGAGAAGAGTATGCCAAATTTGTACATTCTTGATGTTGGGAAGGGTAATAGTGCCGTATTGCTTGATACAAAAGGGGTTATTGTGATTGATGCGGGTTCACAGGCCAATTTATTGACGTTTTTGCTTGCTCATAATATCAATACTGTTGATGTCTTATTACTTTCTCATGCTGATCAAGATCATATTGGTGGTGCGATTAACTTGTTATCCTCAAAAGAAGTCCTTGTTAAAAGTGTTTATCTCAATTCAGATGGTAAGCAAAAGAGTAAAACTTGGAAGCGGTTGTTGCGTATTCTTTGGGATGGCTTTAAGAGAAATCGTCTCTATTTTGAGCCGAGTCTCACGCCTCATCTCAATGGCAAACTTGATCAAGGCGAAGTCACCATTGAAATTTTAGCCCCAAATCAGTATTTGGCGGCATTATCACCGGGTAATAAAGATAGCCAAAATCGTACACTAACCACTAACTCAATCAGTGCCGTCATTCGTCTATCCCATAACGGAAAACACGTCGCATTATTACCAGGCGATATTGATGAGATTGGACTTGATAACCTGTTAGAATATACCGATAATATTCAAGCCAAGCTAATGGTTTTTCCCCATCATGGTGGTAAACCTGGCAGCGGAAATGTGAAAGCCTTTACCAATCGCTTATGCCAATCGGTTAAACCAGAGACGGTTATTTTTTCAATCGGTGAGAATGCCAAACATTTTCCAACGCAGCTTGTCGTTGAAACAGTGGTAGAAAGCTTAGAGCCTGTTCGCCTGTTTTCCACCCGTTCTTCTGAAGTGTTAAAAGCGCATATCAAAAAAACGGGTAAGACATTACATCAAGATGCTGTGGGTACAGTATTGATAGATTTGACTCAAGAACCTTTAAAACTTGAGTTTATCAGTGATGGTTAGGATAAAAAGAATACTTTGGATTTTAATTGATTTTAGACAGTGATAGAACGCTGATTGCGCTGATTGTCATGATTTACCCTGATTAAATAATTGTTGTGTAGAATTGTATAAATACTGCACCTGTCTCAAGATGCCTAACAAAAATGATTAAAGAACAATTTTTGATTGAAGCCTTCGAGCCGCTTTGGTTGACGGTAGACAATATAGGCCCTTTTCGGGAAAGGCCGTATGAAATTGACTTTACTGATGCCCAAGATCAACCCTGTAATCTTTTCCTATTGATGTCCAAAAATGGGCAAGGAAAAACAACCCTATTGGAAATCATGTATTCTCTCATGTCTTTAATAGGAGAAAATAATCCAACTCAATTTGGACATGAAGACTTAGATAAAGGTTATGGACGCGTGCAATGGGATTTACGTCTCAAACTAAAGTGGCGCGAAGAAAAACAGTGTATCGTGTTATCGCTATTAGCCGGGCAATTGGATGAAAAACAGCCCGCTTTAAAAATTTGGCATGAAAACGAACTCAAAAAATATGGGGCTACTGCTTGGCATTATTTGGGTTTTCGGAAAACGCTATCCGCACATTTAGAGCCGATCGGTAAAGAGGATGAATTAGTCAAGAATTTTTTAGGCCATCTGCGTACTGACATCGCATCCTATTCTGACGAATTTGAAGTCTCTACATTATCTTTGCCCACTTTGCTTTATTTTTCTGCCTATCGAAATATTGAAGCGATAGACAGTCTGGAACGAACGATTACCCAACCCGATAAATGGGGTTATTATCCCGTGCATCACATAACAGCAGAAGGCAATAGTTGGACTCAATCCCTCGATAACCTGCTCGTTTGGCTTAAATGGTTGGATGATGGTCGTTTTGAAAAAGTGATCAAATTGATCAATGAGCATATTTTTAAAAACGAAAAGAAATGTCTTAAAGGTATAAGACGGGTTCCACCTGAAGCCATTGTCGTTGTTAATGACACAGAGAAACACCGTTTAGATCGATTAAGTAGTGGCGAAAAAAATTTAGTGCAAATGTTTCTTCGTATTAACGTACATCGCACCCTTAATACCTTGATTATGATTGATGAATTAGATGTACACCTACATTCCATTTGGCAACACGGCATACTACGCCTTTTAAAAACCATCGTGAGAGAACACCCCGGAGTCACCGTCATTGCCAGCACCCATTCAAGGGAAATATTGGAAGCCTTTCCTATTACTATTCCAGAAGTGGGGATTACAAAAGGAGGTCATCTGATTGATAATAAAGGCGTTAATCATTGATGCAGGAGTTGATATGCCAAGTTTCAAGCAGTTACAGGACAATGAAACGGTAGATAATGCTTATTCAGGTAAAGTCATCGTTTATTTGGAATCCGAAGAAGACTTACAAATTATCAAAGAACGTTGGTTTTTTGATGAAGGAAAGGAATTAGAATTTAAATCGGCAGATACGGGGCAAGGTGGTGGTTGCCTCCAAGTCATTAATCAAGTTAATAAAGAAAGAGAAAAGGGTATTCCCGCCTTTGGTATTGTGGATAGGGATATTCTGATGACACAAAAGAAATGGCATTTATGGTGGGAAGTTGATGATCAAAAATTTCAAGAAACGAAACCTTTTGGGGACTACATTTTTGTGTTACGACGCTGGGAAATTGAAAACTATTTGCTCGGCCCAAAAGAATTGGAAATAGTGCTTTCCGATAAAGCATTTCGTTCACCTAGAAAAGACAACGAGGTTGTACAACAACTTTTAAACGAAGCTGAAAATTTAAAGGTTCTATCAGCAGCTACAATACTTTCTTCTGAGCATGGACAGGCTTTGAATAAAGGTGTTGGTTTCGGGCAATCGGGTCAAAAATTAAAAGATGCCGTGGAAAAATATCTTTCCAATCACTTATCCCCAGACATTTGTGACAAACTTTCTGTTTATATTCAAAAAATAGAACATTTTGCACAGGGGCATACGACACAGACAATACAACGTTGGGAGCGGCTTAATAGGTTGTTAGACGGTAAACGTACCTTACAACGTTTAGACTTGCTTCATACTCGTGAAGGTAAAAATGATCAACGGGCTACTTTAGCGAGGCATATCAGGATTAATAATCAGATCGATCCAGAGTTAAAAAATTATGTCGAAGAATTAAAAACGCATGTTACATTTTCAAAATGATTTTTCTGAACATTATTCTTTTAGTCGAAAGCCATGGCGTACCCTGATTAGAATAGAGAAAGTTGATTCAGAGAGAGCAATGGCTTATATCGTTATTCCTGGCTGGAATCCGAATGAAATAGTCAGCCTGCCATTAGTGATGTTTCCAGAAGTTCAAAGAAAAGAAGTTGTAGCAGGGGCTCGTTTCTTTGTTAAAGTGAATACTGGTGCCGATCATCAGGATGAACTTTATTTTAGCGACTTTGAACTCATAGAAAAACCGCGAGGGGACTATGCTAAATTTTTAAGTTCTTGATGTCATGTTCCCTTGCCCTAAGCAGGGGTGGCGTGTTGTTCAGCTATAGATTTTAACATCAGTAAAACTCAAAACTGGCATGAACAGTGACTGTTCAGTATTTCACGCAAAAGTTTTTGCGCGCAAAAACTTTTGCGTGAAATATAGTTTTGTTCAAAAAAGAGCTCATCAGTTCATATTTTGATAGGTTTTCTGGCCTTTTTTTGGGCAACTAGGGCAACTTAAACTAAAAGGTGCATGGCACGATTTATCGCTGCCCTCTTCAGAAAAATCTGGGCAACTTTTGACAAAAATGATTTGAAATACTATATCAACTTTCATCCGTTATAATTAATCAGAAAAAATGCGATATCAATGAATCCAAGTACACCACAAGAATGGATAGCTATTGCTATAGAACGTGCTGCCGATGCAGAAGCACTTAAACAGTCAATCTATGATTGGCGCAAAGGCAAATAACATCAAAAACTTGAAGTTCGAGTATCAATATTTAATATTTTCAACAAGAATGCTTCCTGAAAAAATCAGTGATGGATATCACTAAAATTCCCTTTCTCTTGGTAAATAAGCCGAGCAAAAAATGACCTATAAAACAGCTCACACACTCTTAGAAGAAGGCATCCATCCCCGCTGGCTTAAAGTAGAAGCCAAATTAATCAAGCCATTACGAAGTGAATATCGGGCATGGATGAATCAAATGCCCCCTACTCTTCCGGCTCATCTTAAAGAGAGAAAAAGGGGCATCAAGTGGCGGCGAAAGGGCGGAAAACTGGCTAAGCTTGAGCGTCAAATGACAGCCTATTATCTTGTTCAATTCCTCTATTATCGCCTGAATCAAGAATTAACCCATATGGCTATTCGGCGCGATCATTTTGCCGATTTCAATAAACGCTATAGTCGCGCTGTCAGGGTAAGAGAACAAAAACAACTTATGGTGAATTTTGCTAAACAACTTGGCGCGGGTTGGTGGCAATTGCGCGGCGATAAAAAAGCTTTTTCGCGCTGGTTTGGGCAAGATGCGATGGCTGATCGTTATCAACGTTTACAGGGTATGAGTGAACGGCGTTTGTCTTTTTTCCTGAAACGATTAGGTTTTTTAGCCCAGATTGTTTTAAACGAAGAAGGCAAAGAAGTTGAATGGTGGCAACAGTTGGCATTAGAAAAAGCGATTGAACCGCTGTTGCACTATAACGGTGATAATCGTGTGCGCCTTGAAGCTTTTCGTTGTCTGGCTCGCGTCTTAAAAACACTGCCAGAAGACATTCAAGAAAACAGTGTCACGCCTATCACGTTGCAATATATTTATCGTCTTTGCGTGGATTATCAAGAAGAAGTCTGGCTTCAATGCGAAGCAATTGAGTTATTGGAAAGCTTCTCACCACAAAACTTGCCAGTGGTTTTTCAAAAACGCTTTCAGGCACCCTGCGAAGGTGATGATTTGTTTGTACGTCGCCGGGCCGTCGAAATATTAGGCAGAAATGTACAACGCTTCCCCAAACTGATTGAACTTATTCCTCTGATTGTCGAAGACAACAGCCCTTTTGTACGTCAAGCCTTGGCAAAAGCTTTGAACACCGCTTCCATTGAGACTGTACAAACGCATTTGCGTCAATTAGCACGCCAAGATGACGTGAATGCCGTGAGAGCGGCCGCTTTATTGGAAATATTATCTTTATTACCGCAACGTACTGAATTGAATGGTTTTTTATTGCAATTACTGAACGACAGTTTAGCCCATGAATCCGATAGCTTTGTTTTACGGGTTGCCCTCAAAGTGGCTACTGAGGCTTGTCAAATCCTGTCGCAAAGCGAGGATTGGGTTATTGAATCGACAGCAGATTCAATCCTTCAACATTGGCAAGACACTTTGCTGATGACAATAGAACAGCTTCACCGTTCCGAAGAGAAACCTCTCGCCATTCGGCGTTTTGCAGCCCAGGCTGCTGAACGTTTATGGTGTGAAATGGAACCGCAAGCCCGTACATTGCGAACTCATTTACAAAAAAAACTGCGAACACAGAAACCAGAACAACGCCGATATTTAGCCAAAAAACCTCTGAAAAGCGATGACACGACGCTGGCAAGAGTCTTATCCGTACTATCTCAGGAAAATTTTGGTTATGATGTTGTCCAAAACGTGTTGAGTAAAACCCTGATTCGAGGGCATTTGTTTGGTTTTAGGCTCTGGCGATGGCTACATGAATTTAGAAATCCTGATCCGTCTAAACGGCAAGCTTATCGTCATACCATAGGCCGTTATTTTCAGGGCCAATTACGCATTCCGTCTGGCATACTGTGTGAATTGGCGGAAACGAAAGTGCCGGGTGAACCGTTGTTCATTGGTACTGAAGGCGGTTGGCGGCCTTATTTGCCCTTGGTTGATGAATTGATTGACAGTCTACAGCGCCGTCAAGTGGTACACATTTATACCAGCGAAGGCATCACCAGCCTGAAACCCCCTAAATATTTAGTACGACAACTCTGGGCACGTTGGAAACTGACTTGGCGTTTTACGCATTATGCCCATCTTCGCAATTGGAACGAACAAAGCCAATCAGCAGCCTCAACCTACATTGAAGCTTTGCAAAGCTTAGGTTTTCAGATCGCTTATCAACCGCACACTTATCCCAGTTTGCCTGAATTTAAGCCTGATCCGGCTGTGCAGCGATTTTTCCCCGCCGCGCTACCCATTATGCCTATTGAAGGATTCGGAGAATTTTTTGATTTAGAGACGCTTCAAGAAATCGGTTTACGCATTCAAGACTATTTTTTCTCAGTCTATCAAAATACTTTGCAAGATTTATGGATTTTTGCGGCAGCAGCATTAGGTTATTTTTTCTTTAACCATTTACATGCGAACATCTTGCTCAACCGCACACGCGCTAATATTCCATTAATCGTTGGCGGCTGGGGTACGCGCGGTAAATCGGGCACTGAACGCATCAAAGCGGGTATGTTCAATGCTTTGGGTTATAGCATTTTTTCTAAAACAACCGGTTGCGAAGCCATGTTTTTACATGCCAGTCCTTTTAAACCGACTCTCGAAATGTTTTTATTTCGCCCCTACGATAAAGCGACGATTTGGGAACAATATAATGTATTACGTCAAGCCGACAAAATGGGCATGGATATTTTTCTGTGGGAATGTATGGGATTGACACCCGCGTATGTTGAGATTTTGCAAAGACAATGGACACGCGATGATATTTCAACGATTACCAATACCTATCCCGATCATGAGGATTTACAAGGCCCGGCAGGTATCAATATCCCCATAGTGATGACGAATTTCATACCGCGCAATGGCATCTTGGTGAGCACTGAAGAACAAATGTTACCCATTTTGCAAACTGCGGCCGATGAATTAAAAACGCGCTTACGCCCCGTCACTTGGCTAGAAGCGGGATTGCTCACACCGGAGGTTTTAAAACGCTTTCCTTATGAAGAACATCCTTATAATATTGCCCTCGTGATGGCAGTGGGCGATGAACTCGGTATTGAGCCTGATTTTGCCCTGAAAGAAATGGCTGATCATGTGGTACTGGATTTAGGGGTTTTAAAAAGCTACCCAATAGCTACGATCAAAACCCGCAAACTCGAATTTGTCATGGGCATGTCTGCCAATGAACGTTTTGGGGCTTTGGGCAACTGGAGTCGAATGGGTTTTAAAAATCAAGATTTTGAAAAAGAGCCCGGTATTTGGCTTAGCACGGTTGTCAATAATCGCTCAGATCGCATTGCACGCTCCCGCGTGTTTGCCAGTTTATTAGTAGAAGACGTGAGTGCCGATCAACATGTTATTATTGGTACCAATTTAAATGGCATGGTGGGTTATATTCGCGAAACGTGGGATAATTATGCGCCTAAATTAACGTTATGGCCGGAAACCAGCGAACAAGATGCGCCCTTGGTTGAATTAGAAGCCGCCGCACGAAAGGCTCGCATCCCCGTTACGGAAGAACAAATGCAAACACGTTTGCGTATTATGTTGACAGCGCAAGGCGAATTGCCGAATCTTGAACAGTTGTTGAGTTTGTGGCAGCAACCCAAAAAGCTGTATGACAGTTTGCCTGACACGGTAGAGGCTGATAATGCTAAGGCGATTTTGGAACGGCTTGAACTTGATTTTAAACATTATGAAGCTTATCAAGCACTGGCTGCAAAACTCGAAACCGCTACTGCCAATCAACGCGATGAATTGAATAATAGTTTTCGTCAATTGCTCTGGCAATGGTTTGAAAGTAAACTGGTTGTGATTCAGAATGCTCATACGCCAGGTAATCAAATTGTGAAACGCATCGCGGCTGGCACCCCGGTTGGCTTTCTCAATCGCATTATGGGTATGCAAAATATTAAAGGCACTGGCTTAGATTTTGTATATCGTTGGCAAGCGTGGGAAGCGTGTTATCAAGCTGGTGAGAAATTGAAAAGTAACCCAGTACGCACTGCTGAAGAAGGTTTAAATGCCCTCACCTCTTTTAAAGAATATGGGCCGTTAAGTGAAGAATATGTGCGCGAAACTATCGCCCAAGTACAACAAACGCCTACTGGACAATTGGCCAATTTTCAAACGGGTTTTACTTTGATTCTTTCCAATCTCGAACAAACGATGAATGAATTCAATGCACAAGGTGGGGGTGATTCAACAGACTCAAATATGGGCGTTTTTTGGAAGAAAGTCCTTGAATTTATTGAACAAATATTAGATGCTGGTGATGCTGTGAAACGGCGTAAAATCGCTGATCAGGTTTACAAGGATATGGTGACAGGGCGTATTAGCAATCAAACGGCAGCTTTGGAAGTGAAAAAGCTCAATAAACGTCAGAAAGGCGGGTGGTTGAGTGCGTAGGGTATGAGTGAGTACAGCGGATGACGGGCCGATAAACGGATTAAACATGAGTACAACGAATTACGGGCCTATAAACGAATTAAACATGAGCGTTTATTGGCCCATCATTCGTTTTTTACCTATTATTTATTGTACTTATGTTTAATTAACAAAAAAACAAAAAAGTTGGCTCATCAATTCGTTTATCGGCCCGTCATTCGTTGTACTCATGTTTAATTAACAAAAAAAACAAAAACGGATAACGGATTTATGTGAAAAAAGTTGGCTCATCATTCGTTTATCGGCCCGTCATTCGTTGTACTCATGTTTAATTAACAAAAAAACAAAAACGGATAACGGATTTATGTGAAAAAAGTTGGCTCATCATTCGTTTATCGACCCGTCATTCGTTGTACTCATGTTTAATTAACAAAAAAACAAAAACGGATAACGGATTTATGTGGAAAAAGTTGGCTCATCATCCGTTTATCGGCCCGTCATTCATTGTACTCATGTTTAATTAACAAAAAAGGAAAACAGATTTATGCAAAAAAAGAAATGGCTAGCCAAATTATCAGCACTTTTTTATGCGCTGCTGATAGCCGTCGGCATCACCGTGTTAAATTTTTTTGAAGCATTTGTCGTATTAGACGAATGGGCTTATGATCTCTTTGAACGTTTAACACTTAATCCTCAAGCACCTGCTCAAGTCTTACTCGTTGAAGCCGCGCAGGAAACCCAAGAACAGGGTGATAAAACTTGGTTAACACTCTTGAACAGCTTGGAAGCCAAAAAGGCTAAACAGATAGTCTTTACGTTTATGCCGAAACGGGTTTCCAGCGATTTTTATTGCAAGGCACACCAATATGGTAATGTGTTTTTTGCCCGTTCCATACAGCGTGATGTCCAAATCTCCCAAAACGCGCCTTTGCAAAAGGGGGAAATGGGCATTGAGCTTGAACCGTTACCCAAGCTACCTGTTGATTGTCAAATCCAGTTTGGTGTCGTCGATATTCCACCGCATACGCATGGCATCCACCGTCAACAACATCTTGCCTTTGACATAAAAGGAGAATCTTATCCTGCCCTTGAAATCGTTGCCGCTGAACATTTTATCGGAAAACCCCTCTCGAAATTTGTGCATAGCACGACTTTAGTGCAAGAAGCTGACTATCGTGTTCACTTTGGTAAAGGGCTTGACGAATTTCCTCAACTTAAACTGAAAAGAATCCTAGCTGGTGGTTTAGTGAGCGAATTAGTTGAACAACGTAGCGTTATCATCGGATTAGCGCAGCCTAGCAACCTACCCGGTTTGCATACCCCCTTAGCCATGACGCATGATATCATGATTTCAATGCCCGAATACCATGCGTTAGCATTGAATACCTTATTAAATGAGGAACACATTACCACCTTTAATTTTCAGGTGGAATTAGTCTTTTTTTTAATCTTGATGTTTCTCAATTTGTTGATTTATCAGCGTTTTACGATTCACAAAACGTTGCGCGTTACCCTGATTGTTATGGGTATCTATGTTATTTTAGCGTGGCTACTTTACCACTCTGTTTTGATTTGGCTTCCCCTTGTGGAAATGTTGATAGCCCAAAGTTTGCTCTATTTATTTGATTTTCAACATAAATCGCTGACATCAGATAAAGCATTACGTGAAACGCTGGTGGAAAGTTCATTTAAAATCGAAGATCGGGTTAATTCAGAGTCTTATGCCACCGACGAATATTGGGCACAAGTCATTGTGATGAGTCATGATCTGTTGGATTTAACCCGATTGATTATCCTAGAATGGCACCCTGATCATACCCATGCTAATGAAATCAAGGCCTTACATTGTTCATTGGCCGATATTGATAAACAGCAACGTCGCTATAACAGAAAGCCTTACACAACCGCCATCAAGAAAAAAGGGGCCCTCCATTTAAACAAACCGTTACTCAAACCCACAGAGGTAGCCGAAGAACAATACTTAGTGCCCCTATTCTTTGATGATGAAGTGCAAGGATTTTGGGTATTAACGATTGAAACGGCAAAACAGCCTAACCCGACTCGCTTTGACATTGGCATTAAAGATTTGGCTCTCCAAATGGGAAAATCGCTTTACCATCGACAACAATGGCTATTATGCCATCAAGCAGATCAAAAGCGGTTAATGCGTTATTTTCATTTTGAAAGCGGTGAGCTCCTTCATAAAGCACTTGATAAATCAATCACGGCTTTAGAACATCGTTTAAGCGTCTTAGAAAACCTCATGAATGACTCAGAAACGCCAACGATTCTCTATGATGTTTTTGGTGGCGCGATCCAAGTCAATCAGAGCATGAATGCTTTATCACACATTTTTGGGTTGACCCCGCACAAAATGAGTGCCTTGGGATTTATGATGGAAATCAGCCAAATGGAGATGGAAACAGCACGAAACTATTTCCGTGATATTCTCTTAAAACAAGGCAAAATCGTGCAACAGGTGAAGTTATCGGCTTCCATTGAACGTGTTTATATACTCAATATGCAATTGTTCTATTACCAGGAAAAGAGTGAAGGCAGCGAGCAAGCGATCAAACAAGGCGTTTTATGCCAATTATTCGATGTCACGCAAATGAAATTACAAAGCAGCCTGAAGGAACAAGTCGCAGAACGGCTGATTTTCCAATTTCGTAATGACATGCAATCCATTTTGATGGCCAGTCAATTATTAACGAGTGACAAAACAGGCGAATCAGAAAGACAGATGGTTGGGGGTATTTTGCAAAACAAAGTCAGCAGCCATTTGAACATACTCAAAGAAGTAGAAGCCCAATTGAATGCCGATCTAGATGCCACCAGCACAACCTCTCAATTTGAGACTTATCCCGTCGATCCCAAGGAAGCGGTATCAGAGGCCATGAAAAATGTAGCTGAAGCGGCAATCGAACGACAAGTTAAATTGCAGAGTCACATACCTGACTTGGTTAGCCTAGTATTTGCGGCCCCCAATGCACTGACTTTAGTCATTTCGAGTATACTAACCCTTTTGATTGAAGATGCCGTTTCCAACACCGACATTACTATCGACATGATAGAACGAGATAACAGCTTGATTTATCACTTGAAAAATAGTGGATTTGGGATGCCCAATGAACGTTTTCAAGACTATCTGTTCAAGCCTGAAGTTGAGAGTTCAGAGACTTTCAAAGCGATTCATGTTGCGCTCAAATGGCTAAAGCGTTGGGAAGGCACATTAACAGCTGAAAGTCAAGTTGGCCAAGGCATGTCTTTTGAATTACGTCTAAGGAGTTTTATTTAATATGAATGCAGAAACGGCTAAAAAGATACTATTGATAGATGATGATGAAGATTTGCGAAATTTGTTAGGACTCTACCTCAAAATGGCGGGATACGAGATTTTCCATGCCAATCACGGAGAAGAAGGCAAAGAGCAGCTAACAAAGCTAACGCCTGATCTGATCATACTTGATATAATGATGCCCGTATTAGATGGCATGGGTTTTTTAAAATGGCTACGACAGGAGGCGAAACAAGACATACCCGTACTGGCATTGACGGGGCGTTCTAAATCAGAGACGCGCCCCATCGTTTTAGAATTGGGAGCGACTGATCTTATTCTCAAACCTTGCAATCCGGATGAACTGGTTGAACGGGCTAAAAAAATTCTGAATGCTTGAACATTTAGGAACACATAATGTAGGGGCGAACCTACGTGTTCGCCCTGCCTGCGTGTTCGCCCAACCTGCGTGTTCGCCCAGGCTTAATGGCATTACCTACCTATCTGGAAATTATTTTTATGAATTTAAATGATATATCATGGCATTACAAGATCATTTTCGTCCCCCCCTAAGCACACGTCGTCATTGGCACGCATTTCATAATGCTTGGGCAACCTACATTGCTTCAGATTTGAATCACAGACTACCAGAAGGTTACTTTGCAGAACCTAATGTACAGTTTGGTATCGAAATTGATGTCGCAACGTTTGAAGAGTTTTTATCTTCTGAGGCTGATTATTTACCCGAAAACGCAAAGCCCCAAAATGCTCTACCGTGGAAAGCGCCCGAACCTACCCAAACGGTTCCTTTTCAGCCGGTTTCAGAGGCCGTAGAAATTAATATTTTTAATGATGAAACGGGCCCTATTTTAGCCGGCGCGATAGAGTTAGTCAGTCCCGCAAACAAAGATCGTCCCGCAAGCAGAAATGCTTTTGTGTCTAAATGTGAAGCTTATTTACAGCAAGGATTAGGGCTGATTATCGTTGATGTGGTAACGATTCGAGCCGCTAATTTACATGATGAGCTATTGGCAAATATTAAAAAGGTGTCATTGATGAAAGCACCGCTTTACACAACCGCTTATCAAGTTGTCAAACACCAGACAGAGCCCTGTTTAGATATTTGGCAACAATCATTAGAAATAGGGCAGCCATTACCAATTATGCCGCTTTGGTTGCGTGGTTCAATCTGCCTTCCCATTGATTTAGGAGCGACTTATGAATTGACTTGCCGGGAACAACGGATTCTGACGATAAAATCGTGATAATTATGGTTTTTTGCTGTGGTGAACAACAAAGCCAACCGCTCTTTTAGCTTATGGCTTTAGCCATAAGCTTTTAATTTCAATTATGAGTACTCAAATAAGCATCCTACAAACACGACGATTGGAAAGCTACAGCACATTGCGGAATCTTTTGATATTCTGAACGCTTACTTTTTTCAGTGTGCCATAAATCATAAGTTTGTTGCATATTTAGCCATAACCTTGCACCATTACCAAAAAATTGTCCTAATCTCAATGCCATATCAGGATTAATGGGTTTACGTTCATGAATAATCTCCGAAATGGCATAACGAGAAATACCCAAGTATTTTGCCAATTCTGTTTGCGTCATTTCTAACTCTGGCAAAACAATCTCGCGTAGCAATGCACCAGGATGCGTGGGTGCTTTTGTTTGACAGCGTTGTGTTTCCATTAGTGATAAGCTTTTAAGTACGGGTTGAGGCTTCTAAAATAGTAAGCCCTACCAATTGATTGTCTCGGTATCGAAATAAAATACCCTCATCAGTCATTTCTGTGTCAGTCGATTTTTGTGGACGAGCAAAGCTAATGTATAACACGTCAGCTTCTCGATCATAGTCCACCCAGAAACGGGGTGCCGGGAAATCCAGAAGTAAAGGCACTGCTTGAAAAATTGATTGAGTCACGTTATGCATCAGTGTATTTGTTTGTTCCATATTGCCTTCTTTCGGTCAATTTTGTTGGTAAAATAAGCGGTGATGATAAAACCATCATTGGCTTCGATTTGCCGATAAACGACCATTAAATATCGCTTGTGTCCGTAACTTCGCACGGCAATCAGAGCAAAAGTTTTTGCGCGCAAAAGATTTTTGCGTGAAATTGTATTTAACCCAATCGAAAAAGGCTATAAGCACAAGCCTAATGATTAGAATAAAAATCTATAATCGCTTGAAGTACACCAAGAATCTGCTCCAGATTATCAATAAAATACTTTTTCGCATCAATCAGAATAGTTTGATCCTCAAGTTTCAGAAATTGCCACACTTCACCATTCGTCACACATCCAAAAATGGTTTCAATCGCTTGGTTTTCGGACTGATTAAAAATCCTAGCACCCAGCATTTGTGCCGCACATTGCCCCATATTATTTTCGACAATATTTTGCTTGGCTTCTACAAGGGCAAAAATAGGTGCTTGAATTGTATAGGTTTTTATCGCTTTACTGATAATAAAATCACATTCTCCATTCAACCCTTTGTCAGCATCGACATCTAAAGTTTCGCCCGAAAATATCGTAAAAGCACGCTGATTTTTTTCCATCATTTCCAACAAAATGGGGGCAATAATCATTTCTGAACGGGCTTTTTCACTCTTGAGTGGAAGACAAGCGCCTTTTTCCAAGGTTTGTTGTAACCAATCGCTGATTTCAAGATTTGGAACGCTGGGAAAAAGGTTTTGTACCGTTTCTTGCAATTGGAATGCTTTCTCTACCGTTTTAAGGGTGAAACTGCTGTAAGACATATTTTGGCTTCCTATAATTTCTTCAGTTTGTTGTCATTTTTCATACTTTTTTTTTCAACACAGAGTACACAGAGTACCACAGAGTACCACAGAGTCTTATGAATCACATTCGCACCAACATTCTTGGAGACGACTTTGGTTTTGTCTTTGAATTAGGCATCAATATCGGCATTCTAGCGGGTATTCGCCATTTAACCACCAAGAAAAAGCTATTATCCCAAGTTCATTCTCTTTATGATGAAGAACTGAAAAAGCTCAAACTGAGTCAAATTGTCTCCCGTTTACAAGCCAAGGCGAAAAAAAATGGCGTTGTTGATCCCACTTTATTGAAAAACACTGAGCGGTTTATCGAATATCTCGTCTTTTTGGGTGTTCACAAAGGCTTTAATTTTATCGTCGAATATTGTCAAGGGCTGGATGACGCGATGAAAGCTTTTCGGAGTGAACCTTTACCTTTGCAGACACCAAAAGCGAATTATCCCACTTTGTTATATTATCAGTGTGATTTACAGCCGCTTTTTAATAGCGATGATTATGTTCGCTATGATTTACTCACGCCCAAGCTTGATCATATGTTCAAGCACATAGACAGTCAACTTCAACCAGATTATCAAAGATACCAACAACGTGGACAATTTTTAAATGCTGATATCATCATGTTATTTCATTTGCATGATCGATATCGCATCGTGGTGATCGATGTCGGCTTATTTTCGGTCGCGGATATTACTCAAGTACCTGATTTACAAGACGTTTCTATCGTCAAACAACGTCTATTCACCACCTATGGCTATATGCGCCAGAAAACCGCTTTTGAACATATTCTGATGGATTCCGATAAAGCGGGTATTCATTATTCAGCCGAATTGGCTGATTACTTTGAAGCCTTTTCCAGAGACGACAAAGACAGCTATAAAATGATTCAAGCAGGTGGCTATGCCCATAGTTTTGTTCACTGTCTCACAGCATTGCTACCTGAACGATTTCATGAAGAGGCTTTAGAAGTCAATGCCATTGGTTTAACAGATCGCGCTTATAATGCCACTTTTATCAGCGATAAAGCCGACTTGCCCATTTTAGGCATTTTCCAAACGATCTATCAACAAAGTAAGCTACAAACTCAGGGAATACCTTATCCCGAAAATAGACTGGTTTCTATCACATCCGTTTTTGAAAGCATTTTCAAAAATTTCAAACGCACCTTTCGCCAATTTTTTGGTGGTAATAGCCACAATTTAACGACTTTTGTCGAAAAATTACGCACATTACCTTTTTCTGACAAGGGCATAACGCAAAGCACTTATACCGAAGTGTTGAAAGATTTTTTCAGTACAGCGGATCAAGTGCCTCCAGAGATTTTGGCAGAAATCGGATTGGAGCCTGACAGTGCCTTAACCTTTCGGGATGCTCATGCGCGTCTGATTACGCAAGCCATGTACAATGATGATTTATTGCTCTTTCTCACCGGGCATCCTGGCATTGGTAAAACCACCGCGATTGTTGAATATATCTTAACACAACCCATCCTATCAGAAGGGGTATTGTTTTTCTATTTCAGTCCACGTACCCAAGTCAACTATGATATTGTTGAAAAATTGAGTCGCCTTGATAATGGCAAGCGAATCGTCAAAGACGACAGCTTAATCTGTATTTACTCAAATAGCACGCTCATTAATAGTTTTAATGGGCAACCTGTGATTAAATATGTATCGAACACGCCCTTGCCACCCGAATTGAAAATGCCAACAGCTGTCGGCGGGAAGCAAAGTATTTTAAAATTGGTTCCTGATGAACAAGAACTGGTTTATCATAAATCGCGCTACAGTCATAGCCAATCCAGTAGCGATAATAAAATGGCTTATAATCGTCGTTTCACACAAGGCGTATTGAATACGGTTTGTTCAGCGATTTGCACTTTACGTCACGCTCATTATACTGATAAGACGATACCCAAAAACATTGTCGCGACGGCAACGGTGCAATCACTGAAAAAGACGGCAACCAAAACCACAGCGGAACATTTAAGACGACTTTTTGCCGAAGCCGCTATAGATAAGCAATTGAAAGACTTTGATGAAGTGAAACTGGCACAGATTGCAAAAACAACGCGGCATGTTATTTTTATGGTAGATGAAGTGATTGGCGATAGCGGTGGTAGTGATTTGCTGCATGAATTGGTGAAAATCGCGCAAAAATTCCACAAATATTTCAAGGTTAAAATCATTGCATCGGATGCCTCGATTGCCGGTAAAGATGTGATTAAACAGCATTTATCCAAACGCGAACCCAGTCCAGCGAAAATCTTATATCGTCAAGTGGATAAAGCAATTGATGCCAAACCCTTGTCTATCCAACAAGATCAGTTTAAAATCGGCTTTTCAAAATGGCATGGCACCATTATCAACGCCAATACCTTTCCGGCCCGTGAATTAGTGTTGAGCTACAAAGTCGGCGCGGAAGTACGTGCCAACTCGGCCTTTTTAGAAAAGCGCGAAAAGCGCAACACTGATGACGCACAACAAGTCTGGCTTTTAAAAGACATTTTCAAGCTATTGCGCGATCCGGCTCATGATGGGCAAATTCTGGTTTATATTCAGAATATTAATTATCTGAGGCAATTAATTGCCCAACTCAGCCAAAACCAATTATCTTTGCCCAGCGGTTCATTTGAGAAATTTAAGGATTATTTGGAAATCCACTCTAGCATTTCTGATACGGAACGTCAACAAATCCATCAGCATAAAAATGCGGTCAAGATTATATTTATGACGTCTTCGGCCAGTCGTGGCATTACTTTTGCGCGTGCGCGATATATTTTCATTCAAGTGCCCAAGTTTCAGATTGAAAATAACTTAATGGAAATTGTACAAACCGTGTATCGAGGACGTGGCGGTGACACTGCTGAAGAAAGGGCCTTAGAAACTCAAACGCGCTGGCTAACATTTTATCTCCATGACAGGATTTATTACAGCGATTGGCAACCCCGAGAAGAGCGTTATCAACGTGGCATCACAGGGTTAATGAATATCATTTTATTGGTACGCGCCGCTGTACAAACACGCATAACCGGTTTAGGAGACATTGGCGAACAACATGAACTGAGAATTATCCCAGTAGGCGGAAAACATGTTGATTCGGTAGGCGATTCCCTATTAACAGGGGTAGCTAAGTTGCTCAGCGAGATGAAGCGTGAAATCAGTCGCAACTTGGAAAGTGTGAAAGCGGGGCAAGCGGAATACAACAACTCCTTAACCAAATTGAAAGACGATATTAGAACGATTTTTCAGCGCACACAAACACGAGTAGCCAGTGACACCCTGAAAAAAGTCGATATTTACTATGAACAATTTAGCGAACGCAGCCAAAACAGCTTGTATGACTTGCTCAATTATCGCTTTGAACCCAGCTTTTATATCGACGGCGATATTTTCATCGTACCGATTCCCAAGAGTGAAGAACGA